>Ga0209075_1000499_pt1 | contig 38523 bp, 36 predicted proteins | sample Stecom2011_FD_187523 | JGI IMG/M metagenome (GOLD analysis project Ga0209075, IMG submission 187523) | Agricultural soil microbial communities from Utah to study Nitrogen management - Steer compost 2011 (SPAdes) (version 2) | ecosystem: Environmental > Terrestrial > Soil > Agricultural land...
TCTGAAGAATTTTTAAAACGTTTTCTTCAAGCTTTTCAAGCGGTTATCGCTTAAGTGGCTGCCCGTTTCCGGTGCTGACCCCCTCAAGCGAGATGCGCATTCTACAGAGTTCTGAGGGGGTGTCAACGGCCAATCTGAAAAAAGTTCAATCTGGCAGTCTCGTACCTTTATCAGGCGGTGATCCGCACCCTGGCGATCTTTTTCTTGCCGGCCTGAATCACGCATTCGTCGCCTGCCACAAAGAAACGCTCGCCCTCAAACTGAACACCATCCATATAGACAGCACCACGGCCAAGCACATCCCGCGCCGCCGCCCCGTTCTTGACCAGCCCCGCCAGCCGCAGCACCGCCGGCATAGGCAGACTCGCCTCACCGCCCAGCGACACTTCTACCACGGGCACGTTCTCCGGAATGTCGCCGAGCGCCACCCGGTTACCCGCTGACCGGTGCGCCGTTTTTGCCGCTTCTTCATCATGGAAACGGGTAATCAGCTCCTCCGCCAGGATTTTCTTGTAATCCTGCGGATTGGCTCCGGCTTCCACTGCCGCACGGTACGCCTCAATGTCGGCCATGGGGCGGAAACTCAGCAACTCGAAGTAGCGCCAGATCAGGGTATCGGGCATGGACAGCAGCTTGGTGTACATTTCGCCTGGGGAATCACTCACACCGATATAGTTGCCGAGCGATTTCGACATTTTCTGCACCCCGTCCAGACCCTCGAGAATGGGGACAGTAAGTATCGCCTGCGGCGGCTGACCAAAATGCTTCTGCAGAATGCGCCCCATCAACAGGTTGAATTTCTGGTCGGTTCCACCCAGCTCGATGTCGGCTTTCAGTTCAACCGAGTCGTAGCCCTGGATCAGCGGATACAGAAACTCATGGATGGCAATGGGCTGCTCAGACCGGTAGCGCTTGGTGAAATCATCCCGCTCTAACATGCGGGCAACAGTGTACTGACCCGCCAGCCGAATCATGTCCGCTGCGGTCATCCTGTTCATCCACTCGGAATTAAAGACCACCCGGGTCCGGGCGGGGTCCAGAATCTTGAACACCTGCTCTTTATAGGTGATGGCATTCTGGCGCACCTGCTCGTCGGTGAGGGGCGGGCGGGTGGCGCTCTTGCCCGTGGGATCACCGATCATTCCGGTAAAGTCGCCAATCAGAAAGATGACTTCGTGGCCCAGGTCCTGGAACTGCCGAAGCTTGTTGATCAGTACCGTGTGGCCAAAATGCAGGTCTGGCGCCGTGGGATCAAATCCGGCCTTGACTCTGAGGGGGCGACCCTGTTTCAGCTTTTCCACCAGATCCTCTTCCGGGATCAGCTCCTCTATACCGCGCTTGATGATCGCCAACGCTTCGTCTAATGATGCCATGAACCCTCATCCCCAATGTTAGGTGCCGTGGAGCCAGACCGGTTACAGAGCTCTACAAAATAACTCTGCGCGTTACCCTCGCCCCTGATAAAGTAGACACTGATCAGAAACTGATCAGGACAGTGATAATAAAGGCAGCATTATATCAGTGGCATGGCAGCTTGTACGACCAGCCCGGGCGTGAACTGTAATGTTGCACTCTGTCCAGTTCGGGTGTTATGCGGTAATCTGGAACCCTATACCTGAACTGGCGCTTTAAGTAGCTGGCACAAATTACCGGAATACCGATTAAAACGGGTGAGCCTCGTGCTGAAAAAGTTTCCCAAGACCCATCTTACCGTTGCGGCAGTTGCCACAGTTGTTGTTACAACTGCGGCGCTTATGAGCCCCAGCGCCGACGTAGAAGCCCGGCGCATGTCATACACCATCGATCTCGAGCAGGGCGCCACCCTTTCTGCTCCGGCCAGCAGTCAACCTGCACCCCGGCTGGCGGAGCCTGGCTCAGAGCCAGCCGTAGCCGAGCCACTCCAGCCAGAGAGCGTCGCAGTCGATGCCGCTCCGCAACTGACCTGGAAAGAGTTTGATATCAAACCTGGCGCTACGCTGTCTTCCCTGTTCCGGCAGGCCGGCTTTAACGACGGAGTGATGCTGTCCGTTATCCATGGCGAGGGTGAGGCAACCAAACTCCAGCGCCTGTATGCAGGAGAGCATATCCGTTTTGGTATTGATGCCGACGGCAGCCTGGCCTCTGTTGAGCTGAAGCGAAGCCTGCTCGAAACGCTGAAAATCGAGAAAACCGATTCCGGTTTTGTTGGCAAGACCGATATCCGCGAACCTCAGGCACGCCCTGCGTTTGCTGCCGGCGTGATTGACGGCTCGCTGTACCTGTCCGCCCGCGAGGCAGGACTGGATGACCGGCTGACCATGGAACTGGCGGGGATTTTTGGCTGGGACATCGATTTTGTGTACGACGTTCGCAAGGGTGACACCTTTGAAGTGGTGTACGAAGAGCTCTATGTAGACGGCGAAATGTTCAATACCGGTCGCATTCTCTCGGCCCGCTTTACCAACCGCGGCAAACAGAATCTTGCGGTGCTCTACACCGACACGAATGGCGAGAGCGACTACTACACACCGGAAGGCCAGAGCATGCGCAAGGCGTTCCTGCGGGTGCCCATCAATGCCCGGGTATCCTCACCATTTAACCTGCAACGCCGCCACCCGGTGCTGGATGTTGTCCGCCCTCATGAGGGTACCGATTACGCAGCACCTCCCGGCACTCCGATCAAGGCTGCCGGTAACGGCCGGGTACAGTTCGCCGGCTGGAAAGGAGGCTATGGCCGTACCGTTGTCCTTCAGCACGGCGATAACATCAGCACTCTCTATGCTCACATGAGCAAGCTGGGCAAAGGCATCAAGAACGGTACGCGGGTAAAGCAGGGGCAGACCATTGGCTACGTCGGGTCCAGTGGCATGGTCACCGGGCCGCACCTGCACTATGAGTTCCGGGTAAACGGGGTAGCGAAAAACTCCCGCACCGTAAAACTTCCGGATGCCCAGCCGGTTCCCAGCTCAGAGATGGCAAGATTCAAACAGATGACCGAGCAACGCCTGGCCCAGTTTGATGTCTTCCGGGACAGCAACCGCCAACTGGCCTTTGCTTCGGATAACTGATCATGAACCTCTGGCTCGGGCTGATGTCAGGCACCAGCATGGACTCGGTCGATGCGGTGCTGGTCTCCTTCCACGAGCCCGGGGTGGCCATCCACAGCACGCGCTCACTGCCCTACCCGGAACAACTCCGTCACCGCCTGCTGCAGGCGGTCCGCAATCAGGCCAGTCCGGATGAAATGGGTGAGCTCGACAGCCTGGTTGGTCAGCATTTTGCGCGGGCCGCCAGCGAGCTGATCGAGCATGCGGGTGTGCGACACTCCGACATACAGGGCATTGGCAGCCACGGGCAGACGATCCGCCATCAACCTTCAGGCTCTGCGCCTTTCTCTCTGCAGATCGGCAACGCCGCCTGGATTGCCGAAGCAACCGGTGTGACGACCGTCGCCGATTTTCGCTCCCGGGATATGGCGGCAGGCGGCCAGGGTGCGCCGCTGGTGCCGGCGTTCCATCAGTGGCTATTCCGCGCCAGCGAACAGGACCGGTGTATCCTTAACCTGGGAGGCATCGCCAACATCACCTGGCTGCCGGCCGGACGACAAAAACCCGTACTCGGATTTGATACCGGGCCTGCGAACGCCCTGCTGGATGCGTGGTGCCTGGATCAGACCGGCCGCCATTACGATGACGATGGCCAGTGGGCGCTCGAAGGCGTCAGCAACCCGGAGTTGCTGACAAGCATGCTGTCAGACGCTTACTTCAGTAAACCGCCACCGAAAAGCACCGGCAAAGAAAGGTTTAATCTGGACTGGATTCATACTCATACCCAGCGGTTTCCGGAGATCCCGGCGGAAGACGTTCAACGGACATTGCTGCAACTCACGGTCACCACCATCCTTAAGCAGTTGCCTCAGGAAAACGCCGAGATGGCCGTGTTTGCCTGCGGTGGTGGCACGCTCAACCCGGTATTGATGAACGAGTTGCGCCTGGGGCTGGGGTCTGTGTCGCTGAGTACAACCGCAGAACTCGGATTGGACCCGCAATGGGTGGAGCCGGCGGCGTTTGCCTGGCTCGCCCGACAAACCCTCAAGGGCCTGCCGGGGAGCCTGCCCGAGGTGACCGGGGCGGAAGGACCGCGAGTGCTCGGTGCGATCTACCCGGCCTGATCAGATGGAGAAAGAGCTGCCACACCCGCAAGTGGAGCTGGCATTGGGGTTGATCACCACAAACTGAGAGCCCTGAAGCCCTTCCTGGTAATCGACGGTGGCACCCACCAGATACTGGTAGCTCATGGAGTCCACCAGCAGCTTGACGCCATCTTTCTCGATGACGGTGTCGTCGTCTTCCTGATTCTCGTCAAAAGAAAACCCGTACTGGAAACCGGAGCAGCCGCCGCCTGTCACAAAGGCGCGCAGCTTCAGATCGGGATTTTCTTCTTCCTCAATCAGCTCCCGCACTTTGGCAACTGCGCTGTCGCTGAAAAACAACGGTGTGGCCATCTGTTGGACTACACTCAAGATATGCCTCCGGCAAGGTATGACTTACAGGAAATTATGGTATTCCCGACTAAAACAATCAACTATTCGGGGTTACCCTCATCATCCGCTCCGGCGGTTGTCTTTTCGCCGTCGTGGGTCAGCAAGCCGCTGTTTTCGGTTTCCCGGAGCAGATTGCCGTTCACAGAAGCCCCCATGGCCATTTCAACAAGCTTGTAATAGACGTTACCAGTAATGGAGGCTTTTTCGGCAAGTTCAAGGTGGGCCGAAGAGCGTACGTCGCCAGTAACCTGCCCGTTAATAATAATGTGGGGCGCGATAACATCACCGGTGATCTCACCTACCTCGGAGACGCGGACAACCGCATCACTGCCCTCCTCCGCAATCACTTTGCCGTGGATCTTTCCATCCACGTGCAGTCCACCCGAAAAATGCACATCGCCCTCAATGGTGGTGCGGGAGGAGATCAACGTGTCGAAATGCCCTGCTGTGCGGCGTGGCTTCTGTTTTTTCTTACCCAGCATGTATTCAGTACTCCGCTATCTGTTGCCAGTTAAAGGTACGTTCTGCCTGGGCAGCCTTCCGACCCTGTGCCTGCGCCACCACCTGGATTTCCAGAGGCTCAAAGTGTTCAGGCAGCGTGAGCTTTCCTTCTATGTCCTGAAAGTACCGGAACCGGAAAGCCACCCCGAGTTCGTTGATCTGCTCCGACAAATCCCGTAACGCGATGACTTCTTTTTCGCCGTCAAGGTTACCAATAACATTCACCGCCACAACCCCGGAAATGTAGCTTTTGTTATCTCCGGCCTGGGTCAGCACCAGCTTAAATCCGAATTCCCGGTTATCCCGGCCCGGCAACAGGGTAAAGCGGTCTACCTGCAAACCCTTGGCAGCCTCCGACGGCGCCATGATATTGCGGTAGAAGGTAAGGTCGGCTTCCAGTTCCGCTATCCGGGTTTCGAGCCGAACCATCGTGTTTCTGGCTTCCCTGAGGGCGTGTTCATCGATCAGCCGACCCCGCTCAAGGTTGACCACGCTCTGGCGGGCCTGACGATATTGGGAGCGCAGCTCATCCACTTCTGCGGTCAGTTGTTCCGTGGACGCCGCCACAGAGGAGAGCTGCCCCCCCCCTTTTGCCAGGCCGGCGACATAGCCCCCGACAGCCGCCAGCAGGGCAACAACCAGCAGAACGGCGATCCGTCGAAGACGGTGGCCAGGCCGGTGGCGAATAACAACGTATTCTTCAGCAGGCTTTCGGGGCTCACTCACAGATCAACCTCAGGGCAGCAGGGCGGGGGCATTCAATCCCATGGTTTCCTCCAGGCCGAACATGATGTTCATGTTCTGAACCGCCTGGCCCGCAGCACCTTTTACCAGGTTATCAATCACCGAGCTGATAATCACCACGTTGCTCTGCTCCTGGCGGTGCAGTGCCATGCGGCAGTGGTTGGCACCACGCACACTGCGGGTTTCGGGATGACTGCCAAACGGCATGACGTCCACGAAGGGCTCGTTACGGTAGCGCTCTTCATACAGGCTTTGCAGGCGATCGAAATCGGCACCATCCCTCAGCTCGGCATAAAGGGTGGCTTCGATACCACGGACCATGGGCACCAGGTGCGGCACGAAGGTCAGCCCCACCGAACTGCCCGCTGCCGAGCTCAGGCCCTCGCGGATTTCCGGCAAATGCCGGTGGCCCGAAGCGCCATACGCCTTGAAGCTTTCGCCGATCTCACCATGCAGCATACCGATCTTACCCTGGCGCCCCGCCCCACTCGCCCCGGACTTGGCATCGGCAATCAGGCGGGAGGGGTCTGCCAACCCGGCTTCAAGCAGGGGCAGCAAACCCAGCTGGACCGCTGTCGGGTAGCAACCCGGGTTGGCTACCAGTTGCGCGCTCCGGATCTGCTCGCGGGCCACCTCGGGCAAACCATAAACCGCTTTCCCCGCCCATTCCGGGCTCTCATGGGGCATGCCGTACCACTGAGCCCAGACCTCCAGATCTTTCAGGCGGTAATCCGCCGACAGATCCACCACCCGGACCCCGGCATCCATCAGCTCCGGCACCGAACGCATGGCCACGCCATGGGGCGTCGCATAAAACACCAGATCACATCCGGCCAGAACCGCAGGATCGGGCTCGGAGAATGCCAGATCAAAATGGCCACGCAAGTTGGGGTACATATCGGCAACGGGCAGGCCCGCCTCAGACCGGGACGTGATACAGGTAACCTCTGCTTCGGGATGAACCGCGAGGATTCTCAGCAGCTCTACACCTGTGTATCCGGTACCACCCACAATGCCTATCTTAATCACACCAATCTCCAAGGTATTCTGGTCAGAATTTACGGTAGTCTACCATGATAACCCAAGGACTTATTGCAGCCTGAAACCCCGGGGCTACAATGACTGCAAAAACCTGCTAACCCATCCGCGACATCAACCGGAACCCGGCGCCAATGCGTAGTCTCAGGCAAAAGATTGTCGACCAGCTGACCCCCGTCTTCCGACGTAGCCTGTCCGGTGCCGAGGCGCTGCCCCAACTGGCGTTGCTGGGTTTGTTATCGGGTATTGTGACCGGCGTGGTGATCCTGCTGTTCCGCCTCGCCATTGAATGGCCACTGGAATATTTCCTGCCCGGCTCCGGCTCAGAGAACTTTGAGGACCTGAACATCCTGACCCGGGGCCTGCTACCACTGGCCGGCGCCCTTGCTCTGGGGCTTATGTTACATCGCCTGTCGTCTGCCAACCGGAAGGTGGGCATTGTGTATGTCATGGAACGACTGAATTATCACCAGGGCTACATCTCCCTGCGCAGCGCCATTGTTCAGTTTATCGCCGGCGTCGCAACTGTGGTTACCGGGCAATCGGCGGGCCGTGAAGGGCCTGCCGTGCATCTTGGCGCGGCCTTCTCAAGCCTGATGGGGCAGTGGCTCCGGCTCCCCAACAACAGCATCCGTACGCTGGTGGCCTGTGGCTGTGCTGCGGCCATCTCCGCCTCCTTCAACACCCCCATCTCCGGCGTTATCTTTGCCATGGAGGTGGTGATGATGGAGTACACCATCGCCGGCTTTACCCCGATCATCCTCGCCGCTGTAAGTGCCGCCATCGTCAATCAGCTGGTCTACGGCTCAGACCCGGCGTTCAGTGTCCCCGCGCTGACCATGAACTCCCTCCTGGAGCTGCCCTGGATCATCGCCATAGCGGTCATCATCGGCATTGCCGCGGCGGCTTTTATCCATCTGGTAGAGAGCATGGGGCGCTTCCATCACCGCCCGGTACTTTTGCGCCTCTCGATAGCCGGTCTTCTGATGGTGCCGTTTGCCATTGTTGCTCCACAAACCATGGGGATCGGGTACGATACCGTAAGCCAGACTATCCATGGCGAGCTGATGTTCGGAGTCTTGCTGGGTATCGGGGTTGCCAAACTGGTGATCACCGGCCTGTCCATCGGGCTGGGCATGCCCAGTGGCGTGATTGGCCCAACCATTTTTATGGGAGCCACCCTTGGGGGCGCCATGGGGCTGGTGGGTGCCCAGATCTTTCCGGAGCAGGCGTCATCGGTAGGTTTCTACGCCATGCTCGGCATGGGGGCCATGATGGGAGCGGTCCTGCACGCGCCCCTGGCGGCCTTGATGGCGCTGATCGAGCTCACCCGCAATACCAACATCATCCTGCCGGGGATGCTGATCATCACTACCGCCAGCCTGGTCACCAGCGAAGCCTTCGGAAAGAAGTCGCTGTTTCTGACCATCCTCAAAAGCCAGGGGCTCAGCTACCAGAACTCCCCGGTGATTCAGGCCCTGCGCCGGGTGTCTGTCGGTTCGATTATGGAACGGAATTTCATGCGCCTGGAGCGCATGCTGACAATTGACGAAGCCCGCAAGGCCCTGAAGGCAGAACCCAAATGGCTGTTAGTGGAAGGCAGTCATGGCCCCACCGCCCTGCTGCCCGCGGTCGACCTGGCGCGCCACCTGGAAGATACCGCCAAGCAGGTGGCAGAAGAAGGCATCCCGGCTCCGGAGAGTGTTGACCTTATGGAGATCCCCGCACACCGGCGGGATATTGCCCCGGTACAGTATCAGGCAACACTGGAAGAGGCACTGCACGAGTTCGACACGACACGGGCCGAAGCGCTATACGTACAACGCCATGTGGCCCCTATGATTCAGCGGGTTTATGGTGTTGTGCTGCAATCCGATATCGAAAGTTACTACCAATACCGACGGAGCTGACGGATGCTGTGGGTTAAAGCCTTCCATATTATTTCTCTGGTATGCTGGTTTGCGGGCATCTTTTATCTGCCGCGACTGTTTGTGTACCACGCCGCCTGTGAAGACAAGCCCGGACAGGAGCGCTTCAAGATCATGGAGCGCAAGCTGTACCGCGGCATCACCACCCCTTCGATGATTGCGACCGTGATCTTTGGTCTCTGGCTGTTGAGCTATAACGCCAGTGGTTATCTCAGCCAGGGCTGGATGCATGCCAAGCTGTTGCTGGTCGCCCTGCTGATCGCGTATCACTTTTATTGTGGCCATCTGGTCAAGGTATTCCGGGACGACAGAAACCAGCGCAGCCATGTGTTCTATCGCTGGTTCAACGAGCTCCCGGTTTTTGTTCTGCTGGCCGTGGTTATCCTGGCTGTTGTCAAACCGTTTTAAGGAGGCACGTCATTAACACCGTTACCCGTCCCCATGTTCTTGTTCTGTCCGGCCTTGATCCCTCGGGAGGCGCCGGCATTCAGGCAGACATCCAGGCAATCACCTCGCTGGGGGCCCACCCCCTGCCTGTGGTTACCTGCCTGACGGTGCAGGACACCCGCAACGTGTATGGGGCCACAGCGGTCGATCCTGAGCTTATCCGCCAGCAACTCGAATGTCTGAGCAAAGACATTGCCATCGACGCGGTTAAAACCGGTGCCATGGGCAACGCAGCGATTGTGGAGGTAGTAAGGGAGTTCCTGGACCGTCAGCCAGACACCCTGCCCTTGATTGTCGACCCTGTGATCAAGGCCGCCGGTGGCGGTGACCTCGCAGACGAGGAACTGCTGCACGCCATGAAAACCCGGCTCTTCCCCCGCGCGGAAATGCTGACGCCCAATGGCGAGGAACTGGTGCAGCTCGGCGGGAACAACGACGAGGCCGAAGCGGCAAAAGTTCTGCTGAAGACCGGTTGCCGCTCGGTGCTTGGCACCGGCGGCCATGGTACCGGCCCCCGCATCATCAACACCCTGTACACCCCTTCCCAGCCCCCGACGCACTGGGAGATCGAGCGAATCGGCCACAACGAATATCACGGCACCGGCTGCACCCTGGCGGCCGCCATCGCCGCCGGCATGGCAAGCGGGCTGTCGGCACGTACCGCCATCGCACAGGCCCAGAACTATGTGCATCGCACACTGGTGGAGGCGCTCTGTGTGGGCCAGGGCCAGAAAGTTCCGGACCGGGGCATCCTGTGGGAACGCTAAACCCGACGCTGCGGCCCGGGCTCTATGCGATCACCGACAATCACCTGACACCGCCCGGCGCCCTGCTGCCCGCAGTGGAAGCCGCCGTGCACGGCGGCGCGGTTCTGGTTCAGTATCGGGATAAAGGCTCGCCCTCGGCCGAGCGGTTGCAGCAGGCGTCCAGCCTGAACAGCCTGTGCCGCAACGCCGGCGTACCCTTATTGATTAACGATGACCCCGGCCTTGCACTCCGGGTGGGGGCCGCCGGGGTGCATATGGGGCAGGATGACGGGACACCCGAGCATGCCAGGCGATTGCTCGGCCCCGACGCCATTATTGGCATTACCTGCCATCACCGGCTCGACCTTGCACGCGCCGCCAAAGCGGCCGGCGCAGATTACGTCGCCTTTGGCCGGTTCTACCCGTCGGCCACCAAAGCCGAGGCCCCACCGGCACACCCTGACGTGCTGACACAGGCCCGGGCCCTGGGGCTGCCGGTAACCGCCATCGGCGGTATCACCGCTGATAATGCCGAAGCGCTTATCCGCGCTGGCGCAGATCTGCTCGCGGTTGTGGGCGGCCTGTTCGGGGGCGCTCCCGCCGACATTCAGGCGCGGGCGAAACAATTCCGGGAGCTGTTCACCCGACACCATCCGTTTTACCAACCTTTCGACTGACAGGAGCTTAATGTGACTCACTCCGAAGACTTGTTTGAACAGGCCCAGAAATACATCCCCGGCGGCGTTAACTCGCCGGTACGGGCGTTCCGGGGCGTGGGCGGCACGCCGGTATTCTTCAAGCGTGCCGAAGGCGCTTACCTGTACGACGAAGACGACAACCGTTACATCGACTTTATCGGCTCCTGGGGCCCGATGATTCTCGGCCACTCCGACCCGCGAATCAAAGCCGCCCTGCATGCCCAGGTAGACCTTGGCGTGGGCTATGGCGCACCCACCGCCATCGAAACCGACATGGCCCGGAAGGTGTGCGAGCTGGTGCCCTCCATTGAGCTGGTGCGCATGGTCAACTCCGGCACCGAAGCGACCATGAGCGCCATTCGCCTGGCCCGTGGCTACACCGGGCGCGACAAGATTGTAAAGTTTGAGGGTTGTTACCACGGTCATGTGGATTCGCTGCTGGTGAAAGCCGGTTCCGGCGCTCTGACCCTGGGCGTACCCAACTCGCCGGGCATTCCCGAGAGCCTGGCGGAGCATACCCTCACCCTCACCTACAACGACATCGACAACGTGCGCGAAACCTTCAGCAAACTGGGCGATCAGATTGCTGCGATCATCGTTGAGCCGGTGGCGGGTAATATGAACTGCATCCCACCGGTACCGGGGTTCCTGGAGGCCTTGCGGGAGGTATGTGACGAGCACGGTTCCGTGCTGATTTTTGACGAGGTCATGACCGGATTCCGGGTGTCTCTCGGGGGTGCCCAGGGGCACTTTGGCATTACGCCTGACCTGACAGCGCTGGGCAAAGTCATCGGGGGCGGCCTGCCCGTGGGCGCCTTTGGCGGCAAACGCGAAATCATGGAGCAGATCTCGCCCCTTGGCCCGGTTTACCAGGCCGGCACCCTGAGCGGCAACCCGCTGGCCATGACGGCCGGCCTGGCCACTCTGGAAGCCATTTCCGAGCCCGGGTTCCACGAGCAGCTGATTGAGAAAACCAGAGCCATCTGTGACGGCCTGAAAACCGCTGCAGACGCCGCCGGCATTCCGCTGACGGTTCAGTCAGCCGGGGCCATGTTTGGTTTCTTCTTTACCAGCGCACCGACGGTAACCAGCTTTGAGCAAGTGATGGCCTGCGACGTGGAGCGCTTCAGGAAGTTCTACCAGGGCATGCTGGCGGAGGGCGTGTATCTGGCACCGTCTGCCTTTGAGGCGGGCTTTGTCAGCGCCGCCATGACCAAGGCCGACATCGAGTTCACCCTTGCCGCTGCCCGCAAGGTGATGGCCACGCTCTGACTGCCGGGCCTCGCTAGAGCGCGCCCGCCCGGTCTTCGGCCTGGCTGGCGCCCGCCACGTTACCGCGGGCCCGGCGGATATCCGCCAGCAACAACCAGCCGGAACGCTGCAGGCTGTTGTTGCTGCCCGCCAACGACAAACCCTTGAGCGTGAACTGCTCCGCCGCGCCAAGGTTATCCCCGGCAACGTAGGCTTCTGCCAGCTTGAAGTACACCTCCGCCGAGCGGGGTGCCACACGCTGGGCCCGTTCAAGGCTGGAAATGGCGCCGGCAGAGTCACCCCGGCTCATACGCTGCTCGGCATCCCGGATCAGCGTGACCGCCGCTGCCGGAAGCGCATCGCCTGACTCCCGGTAGCTCGGCGTCCTGCCGGGCGGCTCGGGCTCTGTCACTACCGGCTGCTCACTTTTACGCCACACTCTCGGCTCCTCTGCTTCCGCCCCGGACGTTCGTGGAGGCTCCGGCGCCTGTGCAGGCTCACCGCCCCTGGGTACATAAATGGAACCACCACCAGGACTACCGGCACAACCCGCCAGGATCAGCGCCAGGGCCAGGGGTAGAACTCGGTTATTGATCGTTAACATCATCGGAACAGTCCTTCAAACCAGCTTCGGATTTGGCCGCCGAAATCACCATGACAATCAGTACGCATGACCGGCTCACTGCCGGCGACAAACGGTACCAGCCGGGCATTGGCGCAGCCCTGACCAGTCAGTGCCTGCGCTTCAGCGTCTACCCAATGATACTGCACCCCGTCTGGCATTACCGGAGAAAACCCGTGCTGGGGTAACTGCGCCATCATGGCAGACCACAGTGGCAGAGCGCCGGAGGCCCCGGTCAGCACGGTCGGGCCGTTATCATCACGGCCTACCCAGGCCACAGCCACCAGATCACCACTGAAACCCGCAAACCAGGCATCCCGGCCATCGTCGGTGGTTCCGGTTTTCCCCGCCAGCGTCAGCTCATCCGGCAGGCTGTAGTAGGCCGAGCGCCCGGTGCCTTCCTGCATGGTCTCCTGCATGGCGTACTGAACCAGATGCACTGCCGCCGGATCAGCCACCTGATCCACTTTCAGGTTGTAGCGGGACAGCGGCTCGTTCCTGGCGTCGGTAACGTCCCGGATGGTACGCAATGGGGTATTGAAGCCCCCGGTGGCCAGACCCTGATACAGCTGCGCCACCTCAACCGGCGTAAGCGACACCGAGCCCAGCAACATCGAGGGGTAATCCGGGATAGGGGTAACCACGCCAAAATCCCGCAGGGTTTCCTGCACCGCAGGAATACCCACATCCAGCCCTACCCGCACCACAGGCAGGTTATAGGAGCGGGACAAGGCCCTGTGAAGTGGCACTTCGCCCCGCTCCTGCTTGTCGAAGTTGCGCGGCTGCCACACCCGGCCGTCATCAAACTCCAGGGTGAATGACTGGTCTTTCACCGGAGTGATCAGGGTGTAGGCATCCGGCTGTTCCAGTGCGGTCAGATACACAAACGGTTTGATCAGCGAGCCCATGGGGCGCCGGGCATCAAGGGCCCGGTTAAAGCCCGCAAACTCAGTGTCCTTGCCCCCTACCAGCGCCAGTACCTCGCCGGTATCTTTGGCGGTAACCACAACGGCGGCTTCCAGCACGTCTGCATTGGCAAGCCTGGGCAGGGTTCTGGTGACGGCCGTCTCTGCGGCGTGCTGCACCGCCGGGTCAAACGTGGTGAAGATTCGCAGCCCCTCGCTCTGCAGGTCCTCCTGCTGATAATCCCGGGCCAGGTGGCGATTGACCAGATCGATGTACGCAGGGTAGCGGTTTTCGGTAAATGAGGGTTTGTTACTGACACCCAGCGGGCGGGCCCGGAGCGTGGCCAGTTCTTCCGGACTGAGTAAACCTGCCTCTGCCATCTCGGCCAGTACCAGATTACGCCGCGCAGTGGCCCGTTCGGGGTGACGGCGGGGGTTGTAGTAACTCGGGCCCTTGACCATCCCAATCAGCAAGGCCAGCTGGTGCGGTGCCAGATCCCTCAGGTTTTCGCCGAAATAGAACTGGCTGGCCAGACCAAACCCGTGAATACTCCGGGTGCCTGCCTGCCCCAGGTAGACCTCGTTAAGGTAGGTCTCAAGAATATCGTTCTTGTCATAGTGCAGCTCCAGCAAGATAGCCATCAGAGCTTCGTTTCCCTTGCGCACCAGAGTCTGTTCCTGGCTCAGGAAAAAGTTCTTCACCAGTTGCTGGGTCAGCGTACTGCCCCCCTGCACGATGCCCCCGGCCTTGATATTCGCCAGCATGGCACGGGCAATCGACAGCGGAGCAATGCCCCGGTGATCAAAAAAGCGGTGATCTTCTACGGTGAGCAGACCATGCACCAGTATTTCCGGTACTTCGCTGAGCTGGACAAGAACCCGGTCTTCCCGGTGCGCCGGATAAATTCCGCCAATCCGCGCCGGCTCCAGCCGGACAATGGCGGCGTCGGGGCCCGCCAGCACAGAAAATGCACTGACCCGGCTGCCACTCACCACCAGCGACAATCGACGACGGGCTTCTTCACCATCCGGAAAACGGAAGCCCCGGGTACTGATCACAAACCGGTTGCCGTTGCGCTGATAGGTACCGGCCCGGACACCGTCCCCGGCCCGGTAACCGGACAACTCCAGCTCCCGTACCAGGCCGCTGGCGCTGACGCTGGCACCGTCATACAACTCCAGGGGACGGGCATAGACTCTGGACGGCACCTCAAAGCGGCGGCCCTCAAAGCGGGACGTGACAACGGCATCCAGGTACACCATCCAACCCGCCAGCAGCACCAGCCCAAGGGCTGCAGCACGGAAGAGAAAGCGCCAGACGCCGGAACGTTGGCCGGCGGATCTGGGTTTAGGGGATTTTCTGCGGGAGGAAGACGATTTACTCATAGCGCGATTATAGCCAAGCCCGATGGGCGACCGGCAGGCCCATTGTGTGTTATTTCTGTAATCCGGCCGTTATGATGGCGCAAGAAAATCAACAAGTTCAGGGAACCCCAGGAGCACAATGTGAGCGAGAACGCCCCGGATACGCTGGTTAAGGCACTGCAGAACCCGACACTGTACGATCATCCGGTGGCGGAGTTCCGGGTGATTGAGACCCATATTTCTCAGGTACTGCTGACCGGCGAGTACGCCTACAAAATCAAAAAGCCCATGAACTTCGGGTTTCTGGACTTTTCGACCCTGGCCCGGCGCAAGCACTTCTGTGAAGAAGAGGTACGACTGAACCGCCGGCTGGCGTCAGAGCTTTACCTCGACGTGCTCCCACTGACCGGCAGCCCGGATCAGCCCCGGCTGGGTGGCGAGGGCGAACCCTTTGAGTACGTTATCCGGATGCGACAGTTCAGCCAGGACGAGCTGTTCGACCGCCGTCAGGAGCGGGGTGAACTGACCGACGCCCTGCTGGCCGACGTGGCCCGGCAGACCGCCCGGTTCCATGACAGCCTGCCGGCCGTGGCTGACGACAAGCCTCTGGGCACGCCCGAAGCGGTTTATGCAGCAATGCAGGAGAACTTTGACCAGATCCGCCCCCTGCTGACCGATGACCGCCTGCTGACCCAGCTGCAGGCACTGGAGGACTGGACCCGAACCACCTTCGAACGCCACCAGGAGCTGATTGCCTCCCGCCGGGCCGACGGGTTTGTACGCGAGTGCCATGGCGACCTGCACCTGGCCAACATCACCGTGTTCAACGATCAGGTTACGGTCTTCGACTGTATTGAGTTTAACGAGCCATTCCGCTGGATCGATGTCATCAACGACCTCGCCTTCCTGCTGATGGACCTTGAGTCCCGCAACGAGCCTGCGCTGGCCAACCTGGTGCTGAATACCTACCTGGAATACCGGGGCGATTTCGATGGCCTGCCGCTTCTTCCCCTGTACAAGGCCTACCGGGCCATGGTGCGTGCCAAAATTGCCCTGTTCACCCTGGGCAACCCCGGGCTGAGTGAGCACGAAAGGGAGGAACTGCTCCGGCGTTACCGCCGCTATGCCCAGCTGGCGGAAGACTACAGCGCCATTCCGCACCGGTATCTGCTGGCCACCACCGGTCTGTCTGCCAGTGGCAAAACCTGCGTCAGTGCCGCGATGGCCAGAGAGCTGGGCCTGATCCGGCTGCGTTCAGACGTCGAGCGTAAACGGCTGTATGGCCTGGGGCCTCTGGACGACAGCAAATCCCAACTGGGCGAAGACCTGTACAGCGCCGAGGCGACTGCCCGAACCTACCAGCATCTGGCGGAGCTGGCAGACAAACTACTTGCCTCGGGGGTGCCGGTCATTGTCGATGCCGCCTGCCTTAAAGAACGCGAGCGAAACCAGTTTGCCCTGGTGGCGGAACAGCAGGCGGTTCCGTTCGCCTTGCTGCACTGCGAGGCACCGGAAGCCCTGCGCCGGGAATGGATTCGCAACCGCAAGGGCGACGCTTCAGAAGCCACCGAAGCCCTGCTGGATGCCCAGCAGAGCTGGTTTGAACCCATTGCTGTGGCAGAGCGACATCACACCATCCACCTGCAGACCAATCAGGAGCATGTGGCCGAAGCGGTGGCGGAGCGCATCCGGCAGCACCTGGGGCTGGCGCCGGCGCCGTAGCACGACGCCGGGCGGTTGCGCTCAGTCAAGATTGACCGGAACCGCTCCACTGAGCGCCAACCGGCCCGAGGGGTTGCCATCCGCCCCCGCCAGCCCTGCGCGATAGGCAAGCACTTCGACCCCGGCGGCATGGGCTTCCCGCAGCAGTTCACCGTAACGGGGGTCGATATGGTCCGCCGGGCGCACCTCCCGGATACCCTCGTGATTAACCAGAAAAAACAGCACGGCCCTGTCGCCGGCTGCAGCCTGAGCCATTAACTCCCGCAGATGCTTCTGGCCCCGCTCGGTAACAGCGTCCGGAAAGTAACCGGTTGCTCCGTCCGCCAGGGTGACATTCTTTACCTCAACCCAGGCATCGGGCGCACTTTCATGCCCGCTGAGCAGCAGGTCGATCCGGCTTTTCTCACTGCCATAGCGGACCTCGGCACGCACCTCGTGGTAACCGGTTAACTCCGCAATCAGTCCGGCTTCAATGGCGTGTCTGGCCTGGGCGTTGGGCCGGGCCGTATTGACACAGGCCAGCACGCCCGGCGCGGTTTCGACCAACTCCCAGGTGTACGGCAGTTTACGCCGTGGATTGTTGCTCCGGCTAAGCCAGACCCGGGCGTTCTCCGGCTGGCACCCCAACATCGATCCCGTGTTCGGGCAATGGGCGGTTACCTGTTCTCCCGACACCAGCCTGACGTCTGCCAGAAAGCGCTTGTAGCGCCGAAGCAGGCGCCCCTCTACCAAAGGTTCAGGAAACTTCATATGCTATCCCCATAAAGTCGGCACGGTGGGGCTGGCACCCCTGTGCCATATCTGCTATTTTCCGCAAACTCCCGTTTCAGGACGAATGCTTTATCCAGGGTTAATCCGCGCAGCTTGGCTGGCGCGGCGGAAACAAAGCGTTCTTGTGAAGTACAAACAAGAGGCCGGGTTCAATGGCAAACACTGCAGAACAACCACGCGAACGTTTTACCAACTTCATCCCTTATGAAATGAAGAAGGGTGAAGAGTATATGAGTGCGGAGATGCTCCAGCACTTCAAAGAGCTGCTCCTGGAGTGGAAACAGGAGCTCATGGAAGAAGTGGATCGCACCATGCACCACATGCAGGAAGAGGCTGCAAACTACGCGGATCCCAGCGATCGCGCAACTCAGGAGGAAGAATTCAGCCTTGAACTGCGCACCCGCGACCGCGAGCGCAAACTGATCAAAAAAATTGACCAGACCATTGATCGCATTGAAAAGGACGACTACGGTTTTTGTGATCAGTGTGGTGTCGAGATCGGCATTCGTCGCCTGGAGGCCCGCCCAACGGCCACCCTGTGCATCGACTGCAAGACCCTGGCCGAAATCCGCGAGCGCCAGACTGGTATCTGATCAGACTTCCATGGCCGGCAGTGTGAGCTGCCGGCCAGATGGCCCTTTATGAAGCAACCCCGTTACCGGGGGCGCTTTGCGCCTTCCCCCACCGGCCCCCTGCATTTTGGTTCGCTCGTGACCGCCCTGGCCAGCTGGCTCGAAGCCCGTACTGCCGGCGGCGACTGGCTCGTTCGTATCGAAGATCTTGACCCCCTGCGGGACCCGCCTGAGGCCACCAGCCAGATACTCGAAACCCTGGACCGGCACGGACTGATTTCCGATGAACCGATACGTTACCAGTCGGATCGCCACGACGCCTACCAGCACGCAGTCAACACCTTGCTGGCTTCCGGCAAGGCCTACCATTGCCACTGCTCCCGCAAAGAGCTGAAGGCCCATCAGGGCCGCCACCCCAATCACTGTCGCACCACTCCCCGGGCGCAGAACCATGGCCCCTCCGCCATCCGTTTTGCCCTGTCGGAGCAGGACTGCCAGTGGCAGGATCAATTGCTCGGGCCGCAGCGACAACAGGTCCGGGCCGAACTGGACGACCCGGTTATCCTGCGCAAAGAGGGATTCTTTGCGTACCAGCTGGCGGTGGTCGTGGACGATATTGATCAGGGCATCACCGATGTGGTTCGCGGCTCAGACCTGCTGGGCATGACCGCCCAGCAACAGCAGATTTACCGGGCCCTGCGGGCACAACCACCGCGCTGGCTCCATATCCCGGTCATCGTCAATGAACAGGGACAGAAACTGAGCAAGCAGACCCACGCACCGGCGCTGGACAACCGCACGCCGGCCGGGAACCTGCTGAGGGCACTGGAAGCTCTTGGCCAGCATCCGCCACCGGCGCTCGCCTCCGCCCAGGTGGCCGACATCCTCAACTGGGCGCAAACTCACTGGCAACGCCAGGCCCTCCCCCTGACATCCCGGCGGGCCCATGGTATAAACCCGGATACACCCATCCGCCCGGATCGCTGACCCGATGTACATTTACCGTCTGGTATTTTTGCTGGTACTGGCACTTTACATCTTCTCGCCCAATATCCTGGACTGGTGGACCTCGCCGGATAACGTCTGGTACAGCCCCTATCTTATCTGGGGCGGCCTCATCGCCATTGGCATGTGGCTGGAATGGCGGCGGGACCCCAATGAGTTTTAGTGCCTCGGGCCTGCTTCTGGCCAGCCTACTTTACCTTATGCTGCTCTTCGGCATCGCCTGGAGTACCGAGCGCGGAGCCGTGCTGCACCGGTGGGTGCGCCATCCGCTGGTCTATACCCTCAGCCTGGGGGTCTACGCCGGCATCTGGGCAGTGTATGGCGCCACGGGCATGGCGTCGGTCGCCGGGTATGGGTTTCTGGCATACTATCTGGGCATCAGTGGTGCCTTCCTGCTGGCCCCGGTACTGCTCAACCCGTTCCTGCGCATCGCCCGGGCTTACCAGCTCACCTCCCTGGCAGACCTGTTTGCCTACCGGTATCGCAGCCAGTGGGCAGGCACCCTGGCCACCCTTTGCTCGGCCGCAGCCATTCTCGCGCTTCTGAGCATGCAGATTCAGGCCGTGACGGTCTCCGCCAGCTTGCTGGCACCCGCGACCTCCCCGGCAACGATCAGCGTACTCTTTGCCATTATCCTGGTGCTGTTCACCATGCTGTTCGGAGCACGCCGGCCCCAGAGCAGTGGCAACAATCAGGGCCTGGTGCTGGCCATTGCGTTTGATTCGCTGGTCAAAGTGGGGGCGCTGCTGGTCCTTGGCGGCACCATCCTGTTTACCGTCTTCGACGGTACCGCGGGGCTCGAAGAATGGCTGGCCAGCAACACCCTGCCGGACATGGCCATGACCATGGCCATCCACGACGGCAGCTGGCGCGCCCTGCTGCTGATGTCGTTTGCCGCAGCTCTGGTGTTACCGCACATGTATCACATGACCTTCAGCGAGAACCCGTCGCCCCGGGCCCTTGCCAAGGCCAGCTGGGGCTTGCCGCTGTATCTGTTACTGATCGGCCTGCCGGTACCGCTGATTGTGTGGGGGGCAGAGGCTCTGGATGTGAATGTGCCGGCCGCCTTCTTCAGCATCGGCGTCGCTCAGGCCCTGGAGAGCCCGGGCCTGACCCTGCTGATGTACATCGCCGGACTGTCGGCGGCCAGCGGCCTGATGATTGTCAGCACCCTGGCGCTGGCCGGCATGGTGCTGAACCATGTGGTTCTGCCCCTTAAAACTCCCCGGGATCAGGGTGATATCTATCGCTGGCTGCAGTGGGTAAAGCGGGTACTGATCGCGGCCATCCTGATGCTGGCATTGTTGTTTCATGAAACCATCGGTCAGAAACTGGACCTGTCGATTCTGGGGGCAATTTCCCTGTCCGGGACCCTCCAGCTTCTGCCTGGCGCACTCGGGGTGATCTACTGGCCGGAGGGTAACCGGAGGGGACTGATCGCCGGGCTGATCACCGGCCTGACCATCTGGCTGTTCACGCTTGTCCTGCCTTTTTCATCGACCACCGACCTGCTGTACTGGCTGGACCTGCCGATCAACCCCGGATACGACAACTGGCACATCTTTACCTTCATCAGCCTGACCGCCAACATTACGGTTTTTGCCCTGGTGTCGATCATCAGCCCGGCCTCGGCTGAAGAAACCAGCGCCGCCCAGGCCTGTTCGCTCGGCGCCCTGTCTCGGCCCCAGCGCCGCGAGCTTCTGGCCGCGTCTTCCAGCGAGTTCGTCCAGCAGCTTACCGAGCCTCTTGGCCCGAACGTGGCACGGCGGGAGATTGAGCGCGCGCTGCACCAGCTCAAACTCCCCAATGTGGAGTTTCGCCCCTATCAGCTGCGACGGCTGAGGGATCAGGTTGAGATCAACCTGTCCGGACTGCTCGGCCCTTCGGTGGCGCGGGACATCGTAAAACGCCATCTCGGCTTCAAACCCATGTCCCATGGCGTTACCGGCCAGGACATCCGTTACGTGGAGCGGGCACTGGGCGATTATCAGAATCAGCTGACCGGGCTGGCCGGCGAACTGGATAATCTGCGCCGGCACTACCGCCAGACCCTGCAGAACCTTCCCATCCCGGCATGCTCCGTGGGCGAAGACGGCGAGATCCTGATGTGGAACCAGGCCATGAATGCCCTCACCGGCATCTCGGCGGACGAGGTCGTGGGCGCCCGCCTGATGGCACTGCCTGACCACTGGCACGCCTTGCTGGACGATTTTAACCGGGGCGCTGAGTTGCACCGTTACAAGCACCGGCTCGACCTGCGCGGCAAACCGCACTGGCTTAACCTGCACAAAGCGGCGCTGGACGGCCCCGACCACGCCGAAGGCGGTTCTATCATTCTGGTCGAAGACCAGACCGAAACCCGCCTGCTCGAAGACGAACTTATGCACAGCGAGCGACTGGCTTCCGTCGGCCGGCTCGCGGCCGGTGTGGCACACGAGATCGGCAACCCGGTCACCGGCATTTCCTCCCTGGCCCAGAACCTGAAGCTGGAAACCGACGACCCGGTTATCCTGGAAACGGCGGAGCAGATACAGCAGCAGACCCGGCGTATCTCAGCCATCCTGCAGTCGCTGATGAATTTTGCCCGTTCCGGCAACCATGCCCACGCCAACCGCTATGAGCCGGTCAATATCCGGCGCTGCGTGCAGGAGTCCATCGACCTGTTGTCACTGAGCGACCGCAACACGGGTATACGCTTCGTTAACCGCTGCCCCGAAACCATGCAGGTACTCGGTGACGAACAGCGTCTGGTGCAGGTATTTGTTAACCTGTTAGCCAACGCGCGGGATGCTTCGCCCGACGGAGCCACCATTACAGTCAGTGGCCAGGGTGACGGCTACTCCGCTATCATCGAAGTGATTGACGAAGGCTCCGGTATCCCGGTGGACCAGCTGGACCACATTTTTGAGCCGTTCTACACCACCAAGGCCCCCAATAAAGGGACGGGCCTGGGGTTATCCCTGGTGTACAGCATTGTTGAAGAGCACTATGGCAACGTCCAGGTAGAAAGCCCGTTCGACCCGGCTACCGGTCGCGGCACCTGCGTAAGACTGCGGCTGCCCGCCTATGAGCCTGAAACCGATACCGGTCCCGGCAGCCCGAACGAAAGGTCGTGAAAGCAATATGCCCCGTATTTTAATCGTTGAAGACGAAGACATTATCCGCTCGGCAGTACGCAAGCTGCTCCAGCATGCCGGCTATGAGGTCGCCGACGCTGTCTCCGTTGAGGAAGCCGATGCGCTGGAACCGGAGAACTTCGACCTGATCATTACCGATCTTCGCCTGCCCGGCGCCCCCGGTACCGAAATGATCACCCGGGCACCGGATACTCCGGTACTGATCATGACCAGCTACGCCAGCCTGCGGTCTGCCGTCGATTCCATGAAAATGGGCGCGGTGGACTACATTGCCAAGCCGTTCGATCATGACGAAATGCTCGCGGCGGTCGAAAGCATTCTTGCCCGCAGCCAGGAGGCCGGCGGGACCTCTGCCGACGACGACAGGACATCGTCGGCAGAGGCCGGATCCGGAGACCCGTCTGCCATCATGTTTGGCCACTGCGAACCCATGCAGAAGGTGTTTACCCTGATCCGCAAAGTGGCCCCCACCGAAACCACGGTACTGATTCATGGGGAGTCGGGTACCGGTAAAGAGCTGGCCGCACGCGCTCTGCACCTGCTTAGCCCCCGGGCCAGCAAGCCGCTGATCTCGGTAAACTGTGCGGCCATCCCCGAAAGCCTGATCGAATCGGAGCTGTTCGGCCACGAAAAAGGCGCCTTTACCGGTGCCGTGTCGGCCCGTACGGGACTGATCGAGGCCGCGAACGGCGGCAGCCTGTTTCTGGATGAAATCGGTGAGCTGCCGGCCGAAGCCCAGGCCCGCCTGCTGCGGGTGCTGCAGGAAAGCGAAATCCGGCGCGTAGGTTCTACCCAGAGCCAGAAAGTGGACGTGCGCATGATCGCGGCTACCCACCGGAACCTGAAAGCGATGACCCGTACCGGGGAATTCCGGGAAGATCTGTATTACCGGCTGAACGTGATGCAGATCCGCCTGCCCCCCTTGCGGGAGCGGCGAGGCGATATCCTGGGCCTGGCCAGCCGGTTTCTCAAACAGCAGGCCCGGAAGCTGGACCGGCCCAACCTGAGCCTGAGCCCGGAAGCCATGCAGGCCCTGCAGCGCTATCGCTGGCCCGGCAACGTTCGGGAGCTGGAAAACGCCATCGAGCGGTCGTCCATTCTCACCGATACCGATCTCATTACACCTTCCGTCCTGGACCTCGACAACGATTTTGGTGATGAGTACATCCCGGAAACACTGGTGGAGGGCGACAACGAACAGACTGCACCCCGGGATGCCGAGTCTGCCAACGATCTGTCGCTGGAGGATTACTTCCAGCATTTTGTTCTGGAGAACCAGGATCGCATGAGCGAAACCGAGCTGGCGCAGAAGCTTGGCATAAGCCGCAAGTCCCTTTGGGAACGGCGCCAGCGCCTCGGAATTCCCAGGAAAAGAACCAGCGGCAGCTGAGCATCAGCGCGGTAACACTCATGCCCCCGGCGGGTGTTACCGCTTTGTTCCCCACGGTAACACTTCTCTCCCCCGAAACGTGACCGAAGTAACACTCTCCCCGGATAAGGGGTAACACCTACTCCCCAATAAATTTTAACTTATTGTTATATAACGAATTATTAAAAGTGGCACAGCAACTGCAATCTATTAAGCGCACAACAACAAAAACAAGAGCGACAACGCGGCGACAAAACAACAACAAAAAGCTGCAAGGGCGTCCGGTAACAAAAACAAAAATAGGGCGCAAGCGAACTGAGTGTTTTGGGTGCTTTGCTTTTTTTAGTGGTCCCTTAACATGTGCGGGTTGTAGAAGTGGAGAAGAATCGCCTACCCAGGTGACACCGCAACTGCTAACAAATCCGCGCCATGTTTCTGACCGCTCAGGTATTCAAAGCTTTCCGTTTGCGTTGCTTAGTGGCTCCGTCTTTGGGGCAGCACGGTGGGGTAGAAAAATCAAAAAGAATCCCGAAAAAAACAAAAATAATGCAGATCGTCAACGCTTTCAGGGCGGATTCGTGAACTCGAATCCGCCTTTTGATTATTGGGCCTTCGACAAAGCCCACCTCCCTGACAAGACTTTATTCTCACCAAAATCCGCCAAACGTGTGCATTTCCTGTGCAAACCGTTAAAATCCCCGTTTTTGCGGTTCGCAAACACGGAATTCCATGCCTAGACGACTTGTTAGAAAAATCCGCGCCTTCATTCCCAGCCAGGGAAAGAAGAAAGCCAGAGACTATCAGCGGCAAGAGATCCCCAGGGATCAGCACAACGTTTCCCGCTCCATGATCAGCGAGCCGGCAAAGAAAGTGCTGCACCGCCTGAACAAGGCCGGCTACGACGCCTACCTGGTGGGCGGTGGCGTGCGGGATATCCTGCTCGGCGGCCAACCCAAAGACTTTGACATTGCCACCAACGCCACCCCGGAAGAGGTTCATGGCCTGTTCCGGAACTCCCGTCTGATCGGGCGGCGGTTCCGTATCGTCCACGTTGTGTTTGGCCGCGAGATCATCGAGGTTACAACCTTCCGGGGCAACGCCCGGGACGGTGAGGACCACCCGGCGGATGACGAGCACCGTACCAGCGAACACGGGTTGTTACTCCGGGACAACGTGTACGGCACGCAACAGGAAGATGCCCTGCGGCGCGACTTTACCATCAACGCCCTTTATTACTGCATTCGCGATTTCAGCATCATCGACTTTGCCAACGGAGTGGATGACCTGAATGCCCGTCAGATCCGGCTGATCGGAGATCCGGAGACGCGGTATCGGGAAGACCCGGTTCGTATGCTGCGGGCCGTTCGCTTCGCCGCCAAACTCGGTTTCGAGATCGAGCCCGAAACCGAAGCTCCGATCCGGCAGCTGGCGCCACTGCTCAGCCATATCCCGCCGGCCCGGCTTTTTGACGAGGTTCTGAAACTGTTTTCTGCCGGCCACGGCGAAGCCACTTATGATCTGCTCCAGCAGTATGGGCTGCTGGCACCGCTGTTTCCGGAAACGGTCCGGGCGATCGACGATGGCGAATCCGACGAGCTTATCCGCCAGTCCCTGCGCAATACCGACGCCCGCATTGCCCAGGGCAAATCGGTAACGCCTTACTTCCTGTTTGCCGCCATGCTCTGGCCCGCCCTGCAAGCGGAATGGCGCCGCCGGCAGGAGAGCGGCGAGCCGGCACAACCGGCCCTGCACGGTGCGATCGGCAAGGTTATCGGCCGCCAGGTGCAGGCCACCTCCATTCCCAAGCGTTTCTCCGGCCCGATGAAGGAAGTCTGGGAGCTGCAGATACGCCTGCCCCGCCGGCAGGGTAAACGGGCGTTTGCCACGCTTACCCATCCACGTTTCCGCGCAGCCTATGATTTTCTTCTGGTTCGGGAAGCCGCCGGCGAGATCGAGCCGGGGCTGGGTGAGTGGTGGACGGAGTTCCAGACAAATGATGAGCGTGGTCAGGAAAAAATGCTGTCCCAGCTGGGTTCCGCCTCTGGCCCCAAAAAGCGCCGTCGCAAGCGCAGCCCCGTCAAGAGGCCTCCGCAGGCATGACGGTCCTGGCCTATATCGGCCTGGGCAGCAATCTGCAGAACCCGGCCGCACAACTGGCCCGGGCCGTTGCAGCGCTCGCTGGCCTGCCAAAGACCAGCCTGCGGGCGCAGTCCCCTTTCTACGCCAGCCGGCCCGTCGGCCCCCAGGACCAACCCGATTTTGTTAATGGCGCGGTCGAGTTATCCACCAGCCTGGGCCCGCATCAACTGCTGGACCAGCTCCAGGCCATCGAGCAGGCCCACGGCCGGGAACGACTGCAGCACTGGGGGCCCCGTACACTGGATCTCGACCTTTTACTTTATGGCTCTCAGCAACTGGCAGACGAGCGCCTGACCATTCCTCACGCCGAATTGCCAAACCGCGACTTTGTCTTACAACCTCTGCTCGACCTGAACCCGGACCTGTGCCTGCCGGATGGCCGGCGCCTCGACCAGTTACGCAGCCGCTGCCCCGATAATCGGTTGCGCAAGTTACCACCAACAGGTTCAGGTAGCTGATCACCCTGCGGCCACTCCATGCTACTCTTGTGTTGCAGATGTCATCCGGCAATAACCTAATCAGAAGGCAAGATTCTTATGGCAGTTACCATCAACACCTTGCGGGAATACAAGCAAAAGGGCGAAGCCTTTTCTGCCCTGACTTCCTACGACTCCACCTTCGCACAGCTGGTCAGCGAAGCCGGTGTCGACGTCATCCTGATCGGTGACTCGCTGGGCATGGTGCTCCAGGGTAACGACAGTACTCTGCCAGTGACCATGGAACACATCCTTTATCACACCAGCTGTGTCGCCCGCGGTAACAAAGGCGCACTGATCATGGCCGATATGCCGTTCATGTCCTACGGCACCGTGCCCGACGCCCTGGACAACGCGGCGGAGCTCATGCGGGCCGGTGCCCATATGGTCAAGATCGAAGGCACCGACTGGATGTGCGACACCGTAGAGGCCCTGAGTGAACGGGGTGTCCCGGTGTGTGTCCATATGGGCCTGACGCCGCAATTCGTAAACAAGTTTGGCGGCTACAAGGTGCAGGGCCGTGACGAGGCCGCAGCGGATGCCATGGTTGAACAAGCGATCGCACTGGAAGAGGCCGGGGCCGACGTGATCCTGTTGGAGTGCGTGCCGGCCACGCTGGCAGACCGCCTCACCAGGGCCGTTAAGGCACCGGTTATCGGCATCGGCGCGGGTAACGCCACCGACGGCCAGGTGTTGGTACTGCACGACATGCTGGGCGCCACAACAGGCCGCACGCCGCGCTTTGTGAAAAACTTCCTGGCCGAGGCCGGCACTATTCCGGCCGCCATCGCGGCCTACGACCAGGCCGTAAAGGATCGCTCATTCCCCGCCGAGGAGCATACGTTCAAGGCATGAGAACCGTACATTCCCTGAAAGAACTGCGCACCATCCTGAGAACCTACCGGCAGCAGGAGAAAACCATTGCCCTGGTACCCACCATGGGCAATCTCCACGAGGGTCATATCGCGCTGGTGCGCAAAGCCACCGAGGCCGCCGACATCGTGGTGACCAGCATTTTCGTGAATCCGATGCAGTTCGGTGCCAACGAAGACCTGGCCACCTATCCGCGCACCCTGGCCGACGACCAGAGCAAGCTCGCAGAGGCAGGCAATACCCTGATTTTTGCGCCAACGGCAGAGGAGATTTATCCGGACGGGCTGGCCAGCCAGACCCGGGTATCGGTGCCATCGGTCAGTGAAGGCCACTGTGGTGCCAGCCGGCCGGGTCACTTTGAGGGCGTCGCCACGGTGGTGACCATGCTGTTTAACATGGTGCAGCCAGACACCGCCGTTTTTGGTGAGAAAGACTTCCAGCAGCTGGCAGTGATCCGCAAGATGGTGCGGGACCTGATGATTCCGATTGAGATCCTTGGTGTAGCCACTGTCCGCGAGGAGGACGGCCTGGCCAAGAGCTCCCGGAACGGCTATCTCTCGGCCGAGGAACGCGCTTTGGCACCCGTGATCTACCAGACCCTGACAAAGACCGCGAAGCAACTGGAACAGGGGCGCTCCGATTATCAGGCTCTGGAGCAGGAAGCCCGTCAGGCTCTGCTTGAAGCCGGACTCCGGCCCGACTACTTTACGATTGTAAACAGCCACACGCTGACGCCAGCAGCGGCATCCGACCGGGAGCTGACCTTGCTGGCCGCCGCGTTTCTGGGTACGACAAGGCTGATCGATAACATTTCGCTTACCCGCTAACCCCGGACCTGCCGCCCTCGCCGGAGGGCGGCAGACAGAAAGGAACCTCTGATGGCCGATAGCACGGCAGCACTCACACAAAAACCGCAATGGCAGGCTCTGCTCGAGCACAGGGAATCCCTCCTGCATCGCCCCATGCGAAACCTTTTCAGTACCGACCCTGAGCGGGCAGAGCGCTACCTGATCGACGCCGCCGGCCTGACCCTGGACTTCTCCCGCAACCGCCTCACCGACGATATTCTCGCCACACTGGCCGAACTCGCCCGTGCCTGTGGTCTGGAAAGCCGTACTGAGGCGCTGTTCGGTGGCGACATTGTCAACATTACCGAGGCACGCCCGGCCCTGCACACGGCGCTGCGCGACCCTGCCGGCACCACCAGGGCAGAAGACGGCAGCATCGGGCAGCAAGTGCACAGCACCCTCGCCCGTATGGAAGCGCTCGTGCAGGCGGTGCGCAGCGGACGCCACTGCGGACATACCGGCAAACCCTTTACCGACGTGGTCAGCATTGGTATCGGCGGCTCCTTCCTCGGCCCGAAGCTCGCTGTTGAAGCGCTCAAGCCCTACTGGCACGGCGGCCTGCAGTGTCACTTTGTGGCCAATATTGATGGCACCGACATCACCGAAGCCCTGAAACCGCTCAACCCCGAAACCACCTTGTTTCTGGTCCAGTCCAAGTCGTTCCGGACTCAGGAAACTCTGGATAACAGCCTTGAGGCACGGCAGTGGTTCCTGGACAACGGCGGTAGTGAAAGCGCGGTAGCCCGGCATTTCCTGGCGGTGACCAGCAATATCACCGCCGCCCGCGAGTTTGGCATCACCCCAGACAATATCTTCCCGATGTGGGACTGGGTAGGCGGACGTTACTCGTTGTGGTCCGCCATTGGCCTGCCCATCGCACTGACCCTGGGCATGGAGAACTTCCGGCAGTTACTGGCCGGCGCTCACGCCATGGACTGCCATTTCCGCACGGCACCGGCCGAGCGGAACATGCCGGTAGTGATGGCCATGCTCAGTATCTGGTACAACAATTTCTGGGGCGCGGAAAGCCACGCCGTATTGCCCTACGACGAGTACCTCAAATACCTGCCGGACCATTTGCAGCAGCTCGACATGGAAAGTAACGGCAAGCGCGTCAGCCAGGACGGCAAGCCGGTGACGGTCACCACCGGCCCAATCCTGTGGGGCGGCGTGGGTGCCAACGGGCAACATGCGTACCATCAGCTGATCCACCAGGGTACCCGGCTGATTCCCGCTGATTTTGTGATTCCCTTACGGACCCATAACCCGGTGCAGCATCACCACGCGACCCTCTTTGCCAACTGCCTGAGCCAGGCCCGGGCGATGATGGCCGGGAAAACCGAGGCCGAAGCGCTGCACGAACTTCTGGACGGGGGCATGGACGCAGAAGCCGCCCGTCAACTGGCGCCCCATAAGGCCATTCCGGGCAATCAGCCCTGCAACATTCTGCTGATGAAACAACTGGACCCATACAGCCTGGGCGCACTGATCGCCCTGTATGAGCACCGTACATTTGTGCAGAGCATCGTCTGGGACATCGATTGCTTTGATCAGTGGGGGGTCGAACTGGGCAAGCAGATTGGCAAGGAGATTCTGCCAAGGCTGCTTGGCCGGGTCATGGAGGGGTCGGCCGGCGACAGTGCCACCGACAACCTGATCAGGCAGTTCCGTTCAGCCAACGGCCTTTGAAATCTGCCGCCCCTGCCAGGTGAAGTCTACCGGCCAGAGCTTTTGATCGGCCCGGTAAGCCTGCCACAGTGCCCTGTAGCTCTGCTGGCATACCGGGTGGCATTCCTCGGGTGCAATATCCGCCAGGGGGCGCAGCACAAACGCATTTTTAACAATCTCGGCCCGCGGTAATTCGACATCATCGACCACCCCGGTGGCGTCGTCCCAGGTAAGGATATCCAGATCAAGCGTGCGCGGGCTGAACTTGGGGGCCTGGGGTTTGCGGCCATTGTCACGCTCCAGTCGCTTGAAACGGGCGGACAACTCGCCTACCGGCAGAGCGGTGTCTACCCCGACCACCAGGTTCAGAAAATCAGAGCCACTGAAACCGACCGATTCACTCTCATACACCGGCGAGATCACAAGCTCTCCGAACCACTGCTGCAGCGCATCCAGTGCGGTGGTAACGTGATGATAACGATCAATGTTGCTGCCGATACTGATATAGACTCTGGCCATCAGCGCTCTCCCCGTTCAATTTTGACCCCAACCGAGCGTGCGGTTGGCACGGCTCCGGGTTTACGGATGGTCAGCCGCAGCCAGCGCACCCCAAACTCGCGTTGCAGAAGCGCCGCCAGTTCCTCGGCAGCGCGCTCCAGAAGCCTGGGCTTCATGGCCTGCAAAGCTTCGGTTACCCGGTGGCTGACTGCGGCATAATCCAGGGCGTCAGCAACATCATCGGACTCCCCCGCCGGGCGGTTGTTCCACGCCATCTCCAGGTCGAGTAACAGGCGCTGGGTAACCTCACGCTCCCAGTCATACACACCCACTACAGTCTCTACCGCCAGGCTCTCGATAAAGACGGTATCTGCCGCAAACTCAGTCAAACCGGACTCCCAGGTATCCTACTCAAAGCTGATTGAATAATGCACAGGCAAAAGCTACTGTGAACGTTCACCCGCATGCCCGCTGATGAAGGCGGGCATTTTCTCACAGAACACACGGTGCCGTCTGCGCGGCTTCAACACAACCATGGATTTAACCGCCAGCCCGCTGACCATTGTCTTACTCTGCTTTGGCGCCTATTTGCTGGGCTCCATACTGTTTGCGGTGCCGGTCTGCCGGGTGTGGGACCTGCCCGACCCCCGGGCCCAGGGCTCCGGTAACCCGGGGGCCACCAACGTCTATCGTGCCGGGGGCTGGCAGCCGGCGCTGGCGACCCTGGCACTGGATGCCTTGAAAGGCTGGTTACCGGTCTGGCTGGCACATCTGGCGGGGATGTCGATTCTGGTGCAGGCCATGGTGGCCCTGTGTGCTGTCACCGGACACATGATTCCGGTTTTCTTCCGCTTCAAGGGCGGAAAAGGCGTGGCCACCGCCCTCGGTGCCGGCCTGGCCCTGGCACCGCTCACCACTCTGATCATCGCGCTGGTGTGGCTGGTGGTCATGTGGCACTGGCGGATTTCGGCGCTGGCCTCGCTGGTGGCCATTATCAGCGGGCCGCTGATCAGCGCACTGATTGAGCCCGACACCCTGCCTCTGTTCGGGCTGCTTACCCTGCTGATTGTGGTACGCCACCGCAATAACCTGATCCGCCTGGCCCAGGGCCGGGAAACCGGATTGTAGGGGTCAGTCGACCAGGCCGCTGGCCCTGGCCTCATGCACCGGCGGCAGGGTGTTCATCGGCCAGCGTGGCACCGAGACAATCCGCTCGCCATCCCGTTGGCCTGCACGCAGGCGCTGGGCTCCGGCGTAAGCAATCATCGCCCCGTTATCCGTACAGAACTCCGGGCGCGCGTAGAATACCGAGCCATCAAGCCTGGCGGCCATGGTTTCCAGCGCGGCCCGCAACCGCTTGTTGGCACTGACACCACCGGCGATCACCAGACGTTTACAACCGGTCAGCTGCAGGGCCCGACGACACTTGATGGCCAGGGTGTCCACCACGGCGGTTTCGAAGGCCAGCGCGATGTCTGCCTTTACCTGTTCATCAAGGGTGCCGCTTTGGCGCGCGTCGCTGACGGTGTTGAGCGTATAGGTTTTCAGGCCGCTGAAACTGAAGTCGAGCCCGGGGCGGTCCGTCATCGGCCGCGGGAAGCGGTACCGGCCCTCCCGCCCTTGCTCGGCCAGAGCCGCCACCCGGGGCCCGCCCGGGTAATCCAGGCCCAGCATCTTGGCGGTTTTGTCAAAAGCCTCACCGGCAGCATCGTCCACCGACTCGCCCAGCATTTCGTACTCACCAATCCCATCCACCCGTACCAGCTGGGTATGCCCGCCCGAGACCAGCAACGCCACAAACGGAAACGCCGGCGGGTTGTCCTCCAGCATGGGTGCGAGCAGATGCCCTTCCATATGGTGTACCCCCAGGACCGGAATCCCCAGGGCAAAACCCAGCGCATGGGCGACCGAGCCCCCAACCATCAGCGCACCCACCAGCCCGGGCCCGGCGGTATAGGCAATCCCCTGCAGATCGCTTCGGGTTTTACCCGCCTCGGCCAGCACCTGATCACACAAAGGCAGCAGCTTGCGCACGTGGTCACGGGAGGCCAGTTCCGGCACCACTCCGCCGTAATCGGCATGCATCTCGATCTGGCTGAACAGGGCATGCGCCAGCAGCCCCTGATCGTCGTCATACAGGGCAACGCCGGTTTCATCACAGGAGGTTTCAATACCAAGAATCAGCATAATCAGGCGATATCCGAAGATGGAGAAATGTCAGGCCCGGCATTTTAGCAGAAACCCGAAAGCCTCCGGCAGTTTCGTTGAACAATGATTGACCTTGCCAGGCGCAACCGTTATTATTGCCGCCCTAAATTAGCACTGGTCGAGTTTTATCCAATCTGGCCAGGGATCGAGCCCGCAAGGCAACGGCCGGCGGACTTAACTGAAACCGAATCTATCAGGTAGGTGATTTTCGAATGCCAGCTGTTAAAGTGAAAGAGAATGAACCGTTTGACGTAGCACTGCGTCGCTTCAAGCGTTCCTGCGAAAAAGCCGGTGTACTGTCCGAAGTACGTCGTCGTGAACACTACGAGAAACCGACTTCTGTTCGTAAGCGCAAAGCAGCCGCTGCCGTTAAGCGTCATCTCAAGAAGCTTCAGCGTGAGCAGCGTAAGTTCGAGCGTCTGTACTGAGTCAGGGCGCATCGACTGCAAGACTGATTGCCGGTAAGGCGTCCAGCCTGACCCGGCAAACTGAAAATGCCGCCGAGGCCTGTCTTCGGCGGCATTTTTGGCTATGGTGAATAGAGTTTTACCGGCACCCCGGCTGAAGTGGAGCCTGTATGAGCGGACTGATCCCTCAACGATTTGTTGAAGACCTGCTGGATCGGATTGATCTGACAGAACTGATCGGCTCACGCATCTCATTAAAAAAAGCCGGCGCCAACTACAAAGCCTGCTGTCCGTTTCACGATGAGAAAACACCCTCTTTCAACGTACGGCCAGATAAAGGTTTTTACCACTGCTTTGGTTGCGGCGCCCATGGCGACGCCATCAGCTTTATCCGCGAGTTTGACGGGCTGGGGTTTACCGACGCGGTAGAAGAACTGGCCAGGCGCGCAGGCCTCGAAGTGCCTTACGATCGCGCCGCCAAGCAGGAAATGCAACAAGCCCGGACACTGACTGACGCCCTGGATTTTGCCAGTCGCTTTTACCAGTCAGCTCTGGTCAGCCAGCAAGGGGCCTTTGCCCGGGACTACCTCAGGCAACGAGGCCTGGATGACACCATCATCCAACAGTATCAGATTGGCTACGCGCCCGGTAACGGCACGGCGCTTTACGAAGCCGCGTCGGGCGACCTTAAAGGCCCTCTGATCGAAACCCGAACGGTTTCGGACCAGTATGGCCGGCCCCGGGACCTGTTCCGTAACCGGATCATGTTCCCGATCCGCAACGCCCGGGGCAAAACCGTCGCCTTTGGCGGGCGCACCCTTGGCGATGACAAAGCCAAATATATCAATTCGCCGGAATCGGACGTATTTCATAAAAGCCGCGAAATCTACGGCCTGTTCGAAGCCCGGCAAGCCATCCGCCAGCTGGACAAACTGCTGGTGGTGGAAGGCTACATGGATGTTATCGCTCTGGCCCAGCATGGCATTCATTACGCCGTGGCCGCCCTGGGTACCGCCACCAACCAGGATAGCCTGAGCGCCCTGCTCCGGCAGGTGCGCCACATTGTCTTCTGTTTTGACGGCGACCAGGCCGGTTTCCGGGCCGCCGACCGGGCGATGGAAAACGCTCTGGAGTTGATGACTGACGGACTGCATCTACAATTCCTGATGCTGCCCGAAGGCGAAGATCCGGACACGCTCGTGCGCAAAGAAGGCGCCGAAGCGTTTCAGGAACGGATCAACCGGGCGACACCACTGTCGCGCTATCTGTTTGATCGCCAGAGTGAAGGCCTGGACCTGCAGCTGCCGGAAAACCGGGGCGAGCTCCGCGCCAGGGCCGAACCGCTTCTGAACAAGATGCCCCGCAGTACGTTGCGGGACGCGATGTGGCACGAAATGCTGCGCCTGTGCGGCGGCCGCAACCAGTGGCAAAACCGCCCGCAAGGGCAGAACAGCAAAGCCCGTGGCTGGCGTAACGACAACCAGCGCCGGCCTCAGGAAGAGCGAATTGACGTAAAACTCAGCAAGGACAGCACCTTGTGCCTCGCCCTGCTGGAGGCGCCCGAACTGGCAACGGAAGTAAAGGTGCTGGCGCAAAGTACAAGACAACTGGAGCAATCCGGCCGGCTGGCCGGCTGGCTCCTCGACAACAGCATCCAGACCCAGAAAGCCCTGATCACGGGCCTGGCAACGGACAAACAAGCCAGAGACAGGTTTTATCACCTGTTCGATGAGCTGGAGCACATACCGCCCCGGGAGAGCACCCTGGCTGCCGCCAGAGAACTGCTCAGTCCCAACGAAGAGGCCGCACGCCAGCAACGGCTGGCATCTCTGCTCCGGAACCTGGCAACGCTCTCCCCGGAACAACGGGAAGAACTGAGAACCCTCAGCGCGGGTACGTTAAACCCGAAAGGCGAGGATTAAATCACTTGAAACTATCGCCATTGATCACCATCTAACCGATTGGTGGCAGCAAAACCGGGCGACAGCTATAATGGCTGTTTACTTTTTTCTTTTTTAAAGCGAGTTCACAAGGTGTCTATGTCAGGCAATTCGCAAAAATCACGTTTGAAAGACCTCATCGCTCGAGGCAAGGAACAAGGTTACCTGACTTACGCCGAGGTAAACGACCACCTGCCGGAAGATATCGCAGATCCGGACCAGGTGGAAGACATTATCAGGATGATAAACGACATGGGTATCCAGGTAACGGAGGAAACTCCCGACGCCGATACCCTGTTAATGACCGAAGGCGACTCCACCGCTGACGAAGCCGCTGCCGCAGAAGCCGCCGCCGCTCTGGCCGCGGTTGAAACCGATGCCGGCCGCACCACCGATCCCGTACGCATGTACATGCGTGAAATGGGTACCGTTGAGCTGCTGACCCGCGAAGGCGAGATTGTGATCGCCAAACGCATCGAAGAAGGCATTCGCGACGTGATGGCCGCCGTGGCTCACTTCCCCGGCACCATCGCCACCGTCATCCAGGCTTACGAGCGCATCATTGAGAATGAAGGCCGCATCACCGACATCGTCGGCGGTTTCTTCGACCCGGACGACGCCGAACCGTTCATGCCCGAAGAGATCCCTGAAGAGGCCTCCGAAGAGACCGATGCCGCCGATGACGAAGACGATACCACCGATGAAGAGCCGGAAAACGGCCCGGACCCGGAAGAGACCCGGCTGCGCTTTGAACTGCTGGCAGAAAAGCTTCAGATAGCCGAGAAAGCGCTTGCCAAGCATGGCCGCGCCCACAAGAAAACCCAGGAAGCCCTGAACGAACTGGGCCAGGTGTTTGCACCTTTCAAACTCGGCAACAAAGCCTTTGACGAACTGGTGAACCTGGTTCGCTCCACCAACGACATGGTGCGGCAGAACGAACGGGCCATCATGCAGATCTGCGTACGCGACTGCAAAATGCCCCGCAAGGACTTCATCAAGTGGTTCCCCGGCAACGAAACCGACCTGGAGTGGGCCAGCGAAATCGCCGCCACCAAAAAGCCCTACGCGGCCGCTATTGGTGAGCACATCGATGAAATCGTACGCCTGCAGAAACGCATCCAGAACGTACAGACCGACGTTGACCTCGCCGTCGCCGACATCAAGGAAATCAACCGCCGCGTTTCCATCGGCGAAGCCAAGGCCCGTCGTGCCAAGAAAGAGATGGTTGAGGCCAACCTGCGTCTGGTTATTTCTATTGCCAAGAAATACACCAACCGTGGCCTGCAGTTCCTGGACCTGATCCAGGAAGGCAACATTGGCCTGATGAAAGCCGTGGATAAGTTTGAATACCGCCGTGGGTACAAGTTCTCGACCTACGCTACCTGGTGGATCCGGCAGGCCATCACCCGTTCCATCGCCGACCAGGCCCGCACCATCCGGATTCCGGTGCACATGATTGAGACCATCAACAAACTCAATCGCGTGTCGCGCCAGATGCTGCAGGAAATGGGCCGCGAGCCCACCCCGGAAGAGCTGGGCGAACGGATGGAAATGCCGGAAGAGAAGGTACTCAAGGTACTGAAGATCGCCAAAGAGCCGATCTCCATGGAAACCCCGATCGGTGACGACGAAGACAGCCATCTGGGAGATTTCATCGAAGACGTTCAGGCCCTGTCACCGGTGGATTCAGCGACTTCAGAAGGCCTGCGCGAAGCAACCCGCTCCGTGCTGGCCGGCCTGACCGCCCGGGAATCCAAGGTGCTGCGTATGCGCTTCGGTATCGAAATGAACACCGATCACACCCTGGAAGAAGTCGGCAAGCAGTTCGACGTAACCCGGGAACGTATCCGTCAGATCGAAGCCAAGGCACTGCGCAAACTGCGCCACCCTTCCCGCTCCGATCACCTGCGTGGCTTTATTGACGATCAGGGCTCCTGATTCACAATCAAAACCATAGCAGTAGCGGGCGCCGCCCCTCGCGGGTATAATGGCGCCCGTTTTCTTTTTCAGGGCCTATAGCTCAGTTGGTTAGAGCAGGGGACTCATAATCCCTTGGTCGCTGGTTCGAGTCCAGCTGGGCCCACCATTCTCCCCTTTGTTAGCGTTTCGGTACAGTTTCGATACAGTGGCAATACACGAGCCCTGTTCAGGAGTGACCGATGGCTTCAGTTACCAAGACCCGTTCAGGCGCCTGGAAGGCGATTATCCGCAAAGCCGAGATTGGAGCCATAAAAGATAGCCATGTCTATCGGCATCGATTACCTGCTTACAAACAAACGATACTTCATGGGTATATGTTTATTTAACCTTTAATGCCCTCGAAGGTTTACACAGACAGACTGTCTGCCAACTCCTGTACAAGCACTCTACACGGCGGAAAGCACCGGCAGCCACCATGCGAGTGCCACGAGGGTTGCCAGCAACACCGGCGGGGTAATCAGCAAGCCAATCTTCATATATTGTCCCCAACTGATTTTGTACCCCTTCTCAGCCAGAACATGCAGCCACAGCAGGGTCGCCAGGCTGCCAATAGGCGTGAATTTAGGGCCCAGATCATTGCCTATGATGTTAGCGTAGATCATCAATTCCTGGGTGTTTGCCGGCACCTGCGCCTGGTCAATGGCCAGCGCACCTACCAGGGTCGAAGGCAGATTGTTCATGACTGATGCAACAATAGCCGACAGGAAACCGGTGCCCACCGTGGCAGCAAGGTCACCCTGTTGCGCCAGCCACTGGAGAGCCTTTGCGCCCAGCTGGGTGAGGCCCGCGTTGCCCAGACCATACACCACCAGATACATGCCGATCGAAAACAGCACGATTTGCCAGGGAGCGTGACGCAGGGCGTTGGTTACCGAGACCACGGCTCCGTTACCTTTCCTCCACCATCGACCGGCAATGGCCATCAGCAGGAGTGCGGCGGTACCGGTCACCAGGGAAATGGGCACCCCAAGCGGTGCGGTGACAAAATAAGCAACGAGCAACACCAGCAGAATAGGGAAGGCGGCACGAAACACCAACAGATCCTTGATCGCCGAATAGGGCGGGTCAAGCACCGTGACCGAGTACTGCCTGGGTATCTGCCGTCCAAAAACCAGCCAGAGCACTATCAGGGTGGCGGCCAGCGACACCAGATTGACCGGCACCATGACAGCGGCGTAACGGTCAAAGCCGATATCGAAGTAGTTGGCACTGACGATATTCACCAGATTGGAAATGACCAATGGCAGGCTGGTGGTGTCAGCGACAAAGCCGGTGGCGATGATAAAGGCAAAGGCGGCGGGCGGCGAGAAATTCAACCGCAGCAGAATGGCTATCACGATAGGAGTCAGCAGCAGAGCTGCACCATCGTTGGCAAAAAAAGCAGCGATGACTGCTCCCAACACCACGATCATGGGAAATAGCAGGTGCCCTCTACCGTTGCCCCAGCGGGCTACGTGCAATGCGGCCCAGGCAAAGAAACCGGCAGCATCCAGGATCAGTGAAATAATGATCAGGGCGACGAAGGTGAAGGTCGCATCCCAGACGATATCCCAGACCACTTCGACATCCGTCCACTGAACGACACCGAGCAGCAACGCAACCAGTGCACCGCCAAGGGCACTCCAGCCGATACCCAACCCTTTGGGTTGCCAGATCACCAGCACAAGAGTGATCGCAAAAATAGCAAGTGCCAACATGATACGACCTGTGATTCAGAGACTGACTTGATTGACGCGGCGGGATACCGTTTCAGCAGTTTCCATGCGCTCAGAATAACGATCGGTGAGATAGTTTGATCGGCCCCTTGTGAGCCAGGTGAACTTCACCAGTTCTTCACAGACATCCACGATGCGGAGATAAAGTGGTGATGGCTTCATCCGGCCTCCATCATCGAATTCGGTAAAAGCCTTGGGTACTGAAGATTGATTCGGGATGGTGATCATCCGCATCCAGCGTCCGAGGATGCGCATCTGATTCACCGCATTGAAGCTCTGACTTCCGCCCGAGACCTCCATCACCGCCAGTGTTTTGCCCTGGGTTGGTCTCACGCCACCCAGTGCCAGTGGGATCCAGTCAATCTGCGTTTTCATGATTCCGGTCATGGCTCCGTGGCGCTCGGGGCTGACCCACATCATCCCCTCAG
>Ga0209075_1000500_pt1 | contig 38517 bp, 33 predicted proteins | sample Stecom2011_FD_187523 | JGI IMG/M metagenome (GOLD analysis project Ga0209075, IMG submission 187523) | Agricultural soil microbial communities from Utah to study Nitrogen management - Steer compost 2011 (SPAdes) (version 2) | ecosystem: Environmental > Terrestrial > Soil > Agricultural land...
GAGAAGCTCGGATACGGTCTCTTTCATGCGTCAGATGACTCGGTGTTCAGGAGAATGGGTACAGGGCAGGGCGCCCGTTGAAATCAGAAGGGGCGTATTATCGCGGAAAGTTGGGGTGTAAGCAAAACGCCGGGGGTACGGGTTTGTACCGGACCTGGCTCACCCTTAACTTCAGCCGGTTTCCTGCGGGTCCACATCCACCATCCATCGGGTACCCGATGGCAGCTTGCTCTGGTCCAGGTGCTGGCATATGCGGCTGAGCAGGCGGTTCAGTTGGCCGCGGCTGTCGCTGACCAACACCAGTTGGGCCCGGTGACGGTCGGCTTTGCGGGCGATGACGGCAGGCAGTGGCCCCCATACTTCTACTCCGGATACCTGCGCCATGGGCTTTAGTGTGTCCAGCAGTTGCAGGCTCTGCTGCATGGTGTCGGCTTCGGCCCGTAGCAAGGCCATGGCCCTGAACGGCGGCAGTTGGCCGGTTTCTCTTTCGGCCAGTAACTGGTCGGCGATGTTGGCGTAGGAGCCCTGGCGCAGAGCGTTGAGCAGCGGGTGGTCGCTGTGGCAGGTCTGGATCAGTACCTTGCCGGGTTTGTCGCCCCGGCCTGCGCGGCCGCTCACCTGTAACAGCGTCTGGATCATCTGTTCCGGTGCGCGGAAGTCGACGCTGAACAGGCCGCCGTCGGCGTTGACCACGCACACCAGTGTCACGTTGGGGAAGTCGTGGCCCTTGGCCAGCATCTGGGTGCCAACCAATATGCAGGGCTCGCCGCTGTTCACTTGTTTCAGGATGGCCTGGATACTGCCCTTGCGTTGAGTGCTGTCCCGATCGACCCGCACGATGGGCGTGTCCGGGAACTGTTCGGCCAGGGTGTCTTCGGTACGTTCGGTGCCCTGGCCCACGGGTTTGTAGTTTTCGCTCTGGCATTTCGGGCAGGTGTGGCTGGCGGCCATCTGGAAGTCGCAGTGGTGGCAGCGCATGGCCCGGTCCCGCCGGTGATAGGTCAGGCGGGTGTCACAGCGAGGGCATTCTTCCAGGTGCCCGCAGTCGAAGCACATCATCACCGGGGCGTACCCGCGGCGGTTCACAAACACCAGCGCCTGCTCACCTTTGTTCAGCGCTTCTTTAATGGCGTTCAGGGCGGGGCGGGAAAGCCCGGCTTCCAGTGGCCGGCTGCGGATGTCCAGCAGCTCTAGTTCGGGAGGCTTTGCATTACCGGCGCGCTCTTCCAGCCGAACCAGCTGATATCTGCCCTGACTGGCGTTGTGCCAGGATTCCAGGGAAGGCGTGGCGGAGCCGAGAATCACCGGGCACTGGTTCAGGTGGGCCCGGTATACGGCGACATCCCGGCCAGAGTAGCGGAAGCCTTCGCCCTGCTTGTAGGAATTGTCGTGCTCTTCATCCACGATGATGGTGCGAAGGCGGGTAAACGGAAGCAGCACGGCAGAGCGTGTGCCGATGAGGATCACCGGCTCGCCGTTGCGTATTTTCAGCCAGGTGCCCAAGCGCTCGCCATCGTTCAGGGCAGAGTGCCACACTAGAATACGGTTGCCGAAGTAGCGGCGAAAGCGCGCCAGGGTTTGTGGGGTCAGGTTGATTTCCGGTACCAGGACCAGCGCCTGCTCGTTGTCCTGCAAATGCGTTTTCAGGTAGTGCAAATAAAGTTCGGTTTTGCCGCTGCCGGTAATGCCGTAGAGCAGGCTTGCGGAAAATTTGCAGGTCGTGGCGGGCAACGCATCGGCAGCCGTTTGCTGGGCGGCGGAGAGCCTGGGTGCGGCCAGTGTTGGCGCTTCGGGCAGTGCAGGCCCGGCTTCACCGGGGGTAATCAATCCCTTGTCCGTGAGGGCGCGAATCTGGGCCCGGGTGAACCCGGTTTGTACCAGTGCGGCCGAGGTAATGCCCGGGCTGGCCTTTACCATGTTAAACAAGGCAGTCTGGCGGTGAGCGCTGGAAGGCAGCGCGGCTTCACCGGCTGCCGGGTACCAATGCTCTTCCTGCTTCTGACTGGCTGGGCGGCCCTTGCGAAGAGCAGGCGGCAGGCCGGTAAACAGGCACTCTCCCAATGGGTGCTGGTAATAGTCGCTGGCCCAGGCGAGCAGGCGAAAAGATTCGGTCGGCAGGGCCGGCCAGTCTTCCTTTACCGTCAGTATGGGCTTAAGGGCGATGCCGGCCGGCGGCTCCACGCCGGTTTCTACCACCAGGCCGGTGAGTGTCTGTCGCCCGAAAGGCACGCTAACCCGTTGGCCTGCCTGCACCTGGAGATGATCCGGGATCAGGTAGTCAAATAACCGCCGCAGGGGGCGATTGAGGGCAATGCGGGCGGTGATTGGCCGTGTCACGGTATCTGCGTATCCTGAGGGCAGGCGCCGTGGCGCCGTGGCATGGGTTTTGTGCGTAATCCGGGGAGCAAGATACTTGCCTGTGGCCGGGTTTGTCAGTAAGATTCGCGATCTGTTTCTGGCCGGGCCTGATTGTGCACGGTCTTTTCAATTGATTCAAATATGCGGTGCCTGGCTAAAACGCCGTTCTCGGCTAATGATCAGGTAGCGGCATGACCGATAGAGGTTCGCCATGAAAGAAGGTATTCACCCGAAGTACGAAGACATCACCGCTACCTGTTCCTGCGGTAACGTGCTCAAGACCCGCTCCACTGTTGGTCACGACCTGCAGCTGGACGTATGCTCCCAGTGCCACCCGTTCTACACTGGCAAGCAGAAGGTTATGGACACCGGTGGTCGTATCGACAAGTTCACCAAGCGTTTCGGCAGCCGTATCGGTGCCAAGAAAGACTGATCTTTGCCGCAATGCTGAAAAAAGCGCCTTCGGGCGCTTTTTTTGTGCCCGCAGCCAGGGTCTTTTTGTCGCAGAATACGCAAAATGCCCTATTGACTGCTTGCAAAATGTTCGATTTCGGCTTGTCGTTTCGGGTCGGGCGCGCCATAATGGCGCGCTCCGCTGGCTAGCTCCGGCGGTATTTACCTTTAAACGTGACAAACGGAACAGTGGCAATGTCTCAAGATCTGAAAGAAGCAGCCCTTGAATATCACGCCAAACCGCGGCCGGGTAAGCTGAGTGTTGAAATCACCAAGCCTACCGAAACTGCCCGCGACCTCTCCCTGGCGTACAGCCCCGGGGTTGCCGAACCGGTCCGCGAGATCGCGAAGGACCCCGAGAACGCATACAAATACACAGCCAAGGGTAACCTGGTAGCCGTTATTTCTGACGGTACTGCCATCCTGGGTCTGGGTAATCTCGGCCCCCTGGCGAGCAAGCCGGTAATGGAAGGCAAGGGCGTACTGTTCAAGCGCTTTGCCGGAATCGACGTATTCGATATCGAAGTCAATTCCGAAAGCCCGCAAGCGTTTATTGAAACTGTTGAGCGTATCGCAGATACCTTCGGCGGCATCAACCTGGAAGACATCAAGGCACCCGAGTGCTTCGAGATCGAGCGCGCTCTGATCGAAAAGTGCAATGTGCCCGTATTCCACGATGACCAGCATGGTACTGCTATCGTAACTGCAGCCGGCATGATCAATGCCCTTGAGCTGCAGGGCAAGAAAATGGAAGAGGCGACGGTGGTTTGTCTGGGCGCCGGTGCGGCCGCAATCGCCTGCATGAAGCTGTTGGTCAGTTGCGGTATCCGCTCTGAAAACATCTACATGCTCGACCGTAAGGGTGTGATCCACTCTGGTCGTGACGATCTGAACCAGTACAAGGCAATGTTCGCAAACGAGACGGACAAGCGCACTCTGGACGACGCTATTGACGGTGCTGACGTATTTGTTGGTCTGTCTGGCCCGGATTTGCTGTCAGCGGAGCAGCTGGCCAAGATGGCTCCGAATCCAGTCGTATTTGCCTGTTCCAACCCGGACCCGGAAATCAACCATGCACTGGCCATGGCTACCCGCGATGACCTGATCATGGCGACCGGTCGTTCCGACTACCCGAACCAGGTAAACAACGTACTGGGCTTCCCGTTCATTTTCCGTGGCGCGCTCGACGTTCGTGCAACCGCCATCAACGAGGAAATGAAAGTGGCCGCCGTTCACGCTATCCGTGAACTGGCCAAGGAGCCGGTGCCCCAGGAAATCTGCGCCGCTTACGGTGTAGCCAGCCTGGAGTTTGGTAAGGACTACATCATTCCCAAGCCGATGGACGTTCGTCTGCTGGAAGTGGTTCCTGCTGCTGTGGCCCGTGCCGCGGTAGATTCCGGTGTAGCTGGCCTGCCTTACCCGGCCCACTACCCGCTGAAGTCCATGGACGACATCATCTGATTCTGATGTAGTTCGGCTTCATAAAAAAACCGGCGGAGATCCCGCCGGTTTTTTTGTGCCTGAGCGCCCCGGCCCCGCATCAGAAGATCTGACGCGAGAGCCCTTCTGATTGGTTCAGGCCCGAGCCGTCACTGTCATCAGCTGACAGCGGCGCCGGCACATCTTCTTCCTTGAACAGTTCGAATACGCCAGACTCCCCCGGGCGGGCTCGCGCACCGGTTTGCGGGTTGATGCGAATGCTGGCGAGGCCGTTCGGTCGTGCCATAGTGGAGTCTTCGGTTCCGGCAAGGGCGGTCTTCATGTAGTCAACCCACACCGGGAGGGCAGTGCTGGCGCCATATTCGGAGCGTCCCAGTGGTGCAGGCTGGTCGAAGCCAATCCAGACGGTCGTTGCCTGGTCGTGGTTGAAACCGGCAAACCAGGTGTCCTTCTGTTCATTGGTGGTGCCGGTTTTGCCGGCAAGGTCGTCACGATTCAGCGCGAGCGCACGCTGGCCGGTGCCTCTTCGGATAACGTCCTGCATAATGGAGTGGATGATGTACACCGACCGCTCATCGGCCAGTCGCGGCATGATGCGCGGGCCTTCCGCGGTGTCAGCAGAGGCGGGCAGTGCCATGCCTTCGGTCTCCGGGAGGTCTTCGGTGCTGATCTCGGTAGCGTTCGTGCTGTCTGCGAGCTGGTCGCAGTTGCTGTCGCACAGGATGGTTTCGGGGGCCTGGTAAACCACGGTGCCGTCAGGCTCAGCGATACGCTCGATCAGGTAAGGCTGGACGTCGTAGCCGCCATTGGCGATCACCGCGAAGGCCCGTGCCAGATCCATGGGGGTCAGCAGGCCACTGCCCAGCGACAGTGACAGGTTGGCGGGCATATTGTTGGTCGGGACTTTCAGCTGGTTCAGGTAGTTCAGGGTTGACTGGATGCCGATATCCTGTAACAGCCGGATAGATACCAGGTTTCTGGACCGGTAAAGCCCCTCGCGCAGCGTGGTGGGGCCATAGAACTGGCCGGACGAGTTCTGCGGGCGCCATGCGCTTTCAAGCTCTGAATCATCGAACACGATCGGTGCATCGTTATAGATGGTGGCCGGTGTGCGGCCGTTTTCCAGGGCTGCCAGGTACAGAAGCGGCTTGAAGGTTGAGCCAGGTTGCCGCTGTGCCTGGGTGGCCCGGTTGTACTTGCTCTGCCTGAAGCTGTAACCACCGGCAAGCGCTTCGATGGCGCCGGTTTGGGAGGCCAGTGATATCAGGGCCCCTTCCACTTTCGGGATCTGTGCCAGGGCTGCTTTCAGGCTGCCTGTTTCTGGAGCATCGGGTTCGCTGTTATTGCTTTCCGAGGCCTCGACTACCTGGGGTAGCGCCAGTACCTTGGTGTAGATGACGTCTCCTGTGGATACCACGTCTGACGGTTTTTTCGGTTCGGGGCCGGTCAGGCTTTCCGTGCGATATCGCTTCGCCCAGGTCATTGTGTCAAATGACATGATGCCGGAGCCCAGGCGGCGCAGCTGAACCTGCACTTCGCCGGCTTCGTCGTCGATGCCGGTGACAACGGCAGGTACCAGAGACTCTACTTGCGGATAGTTGAGCAGCTGGCGGGAGAGCTCTTCCGGGGAAAGGTCGCCTGTATCAATCTTGCCGATAGCGCCCCGGAAACCGTGGCGTCGGTCGTAATTCTCCAGGCCGGCTTGCAGGGCTTCGGTGGCTGCCTGCTGCTTGGTGCTCTCAACCGTCAGGGTTACGCTGTAGCCATCGGTGTAAGCTTCTTCACCATACCGGCGGACCATTTCGGCACGGGCCATTTCTGCCACGTAATCGGCGTTAACCTCGGTTTCCCGGGCGTTATAGCTGGCGGTAATGGGGGCATCCTTGGCCAGGGCCCAGGCGTCTTCGGTAATGTAGCCAAGATCCTTCATGCGGCCAAGAATCCAGTCCCGGCGAATCAGGGCCCGCTCCGGGTTGGCCAGCGGGTTGTAGGCAGAGGGGGCTTTGGGCAGTCCGGCCAGCATGGCCATCTGGGCGAGTGAGAGTTCGTTAACCGGTTTGTCGTAGTACACCTGCGCGGCGGCTGCGATACCATAAGCCCGGTTACCCAGGTAGATCTTGTTCAGATAGAGCTCGAAGATCTGTGCTTTGGTCAGTTCACGTTCAATCTGAAGAGCCAGCAGTATCTCGTTGAACTTGCGGATGAAGGTGCGGTCACGTGACAAAAAGTAATTTTTTGCAACCTGCATGGTGATGGTGCTGCCGCCGGACTGGATCTCGCCGGTGGAGACCAGTTCGATTGCAGCCCGCGCCAGGCCTTTGATGTCTACCCCGAAATGATCGTAGAAACGCGCGTCTTCCGCGGCCATAAAGGCTTGTAACTGAATTGTAGGGATCTGTTCTATTGTGACCGGTGCCCTTCTCTTTTCGCCGAATTCTGCTATTAATCTGTTGTCCTTGCTATACACCCGCAGCGGAGTCTGTAGCTTCACGTCCAGCAGTTGATCAACCGCTGGCAAGTTCGGGCGAAGATAGAGGTAGAGGCTCGAGGCAGCAATAATGGCGACACTCAGGCCGGTGAGAATGAACCAGGCAAAAACACGAGATGTACGCAGCAAATGAGACATTTTTTTCTGACAACAGTTGGATATAGGTCTATTATTTGAGAAATTGCTTTAGGAAGGTTCTGTAGCCTTCCGCCTGCAATCGCTCCTGAATAAATAAGAGAGTGCATTGTAGACGTAAAGAACAAGAAATTCTCTTACATAAAAAACAGATAGCGCACTCCTGAAATGACCACCGGAACATGTTGGCGTTCAGGGTTGCAAAGCCGGGTGCATTTAACCAGGTATAGGGTGAGCGCGTGTTCGGATTACCAGGAAAAAAATCCAGTACCGTACTGGGAGTGGATATAAGCTCCAGTTCGGTGAAGCTACTCGAACTGTCGAAACACGGTGGCCGTTTCAGGGTTGACAGCTATGCTGTAGAACCGTTGCCAGCGGATGCGGTAGTCGAGAAAAACATCACCAACGTCGAGGCTGTGGGCGAAGTGCTCAAGCGGGTGGCGTCGAAATCCCGCTCCAGCGTGAAGCAAGCAGCTGTGGCGGTTTCGGGGTCAGCTGTTATCACGAAAACGATTGAGATGGACAGCGGCCTCAACGAGTTCGAGATGGAAGACCAGATCGGCATCGAGGCAGACCAGTATATCCCCTATCCGCTCGATGAGGTGGCCCTGGATTTCGAGGTTCAGGGGCCGTCGGATTCGAATCCGGACAAGGTGGAGGTTCTTCTGGCGGCATGCCGGAAAGAAAACGTGGATGTCCGTGAGGATGCCCTCGAGATTGCGGGTCTTAATACCAAAATCGTCGATGTCGAAGCCTATGCGCTTGAGCGTGCCTACACCCTGATCGAGCAGCAGCTTGATTCTCAGGGCGAGGAGTTGGTGGTGGCCATCGTCGACCTTGGCGCCACCATGACCACCCTCAGCGTTCTGGCGGGTGGCAAGACAGTTTATACCCGCGAGCAGATCTTCGGTGGCCGGCAGCTGACAGAGGAAATTCAGCGCCGCTACGGTGTGTCGTTCGAAGAAGCAGGGCTGGCCAAGAAAAAGGGCGGCCTGCCGGATGATTACGAAGAAGAGGTGCTCGGCCCCTTCCGGGAAGCGGTGGTGCAACAGGTTGCCCGCGCCCTGCAGTTCTTCTTTGGTGCCAGCCAGTACAACTCCGTTGACTATGTGGTTCTGGCCGGTGGCACAGCATCCATACAGGGCCTGGTGGAAATGGTTGAAGAAAAAACCGGCACCCGGACCCTGGTAGCCAATCCCTTCGCAGATATGTCGATCGGCTCACGGGTGAATGTCTCAGCCCTGAGCAATGATGCCCCGTCGTTGATGATTGCCTGCGGTCTGGCAATGAGGAGTTTCGACTGATGGCAAAAATTAACCTCAGACCCTGGCGCGAAGAACTGCGAGCTGAAAAGCAGAAGCAGTTCGTCATGATGATTCTGGGCACTGCAATTATTGCAGGGGGCCTGGCATTCCTCTGGAAAACCGATATGGATAGCCGGATTGCATACCAGCAATCCCGTAACGCCTACATAGAAACGGCCGGTAAAGAGCTGGACAAGCAGATTAAGGAAATCGACAACCTCAAGCGCCAGCGCGACGAACTGCTGGCCCGTATGCAGGTGATTCAGGATCTGCAGGGCAAGCGCCCGGTTATTGTCCGGGTGTTCGACGAGCTGGTACGTACCCTTCCTGACGGGCTGTACTTTACCGATCTTAAAAGGGCAGGCGACCGGATCGATGTTGTGGGTATGGCCGAGTCCAACAGCCGGATTTCCAATCTGATGCGTCAATTTGATGAGTCAGACTGGTTTACCAACCCAAATCTGTCCAATGTGGCCGCCGCAGACAATCGCCGGGCCGGTTACAGTCAGTTCAACCTCTCTGTGCAGCAGAAAACTCCAGAGCCTGAAGGGGAGGGTAAGTAATGAGCCTCGCAGACTCACTCAAAAGCCTGAATGAATTTGATATCAACGATCTCGATATCAATAACGCCGGTATCTGGCCGGCTCCGATCAAGGCAATTGTGGCCCTGATTATCTTCGGCCTGATTCTTGGGGGCGTTTACTGGTTCGTGATCAAAGACCAGTATGTCCAGCTGGAGCGTGTGCAGAAGCAGGAGCAAGAGCTAAAGCAGCGGTACGAGCAGAAAGCGTATCAGGTGGCCAACCTGGATGTGTTCAAGGCTCAGATGGCGGAAATGGAAGAAACCTTTGGCGCGCTGGTGCGTCAGCTGCCCAGCGAGACGGAAGTCCCTGGCCTGCTGGAAGACATTACCAACACGGCGCTGGGTAACGGCCTGGCGCTGCAGGAAGTGAAGCTGCAACCGGAACAGCGCCGGGACTTCTACTCGGAGTTGCCGATCAATATCCGGGTATCGGGCGCCTATCACGAGCTGGCATCGTTTGTCAGCAGTGTGGCCAGCCTGCCGCGGATCGTTACACTGCACGACTTAACCATCAAACCAATCGGCGGTGACGGCGAACGACTTGATATGCAGGTTGTTGCCCGTACTTACCGCTACCGGGCTGGAGAGTGAGCATGACAGGAAAGCATGCGGGAAAAGCCTGGCTGGGTGTGTGTCTGGCGTCATTGCTGACGGCTTGTTCCCAGGGAAGCGGTTTCTCTGATCTGGACAAGTTCATGGCGGATACCCGGGCCAAGCCCCGGGGCCACGTTGAGCCCCTGCCGGAATTCAAGGCCTATGAGGCATTCAGTTATTCGGCAGCGGACCGGAGAGCGCCTTTCGAGCCGCCCATTGATGTCCAGCTGACCATGGTGGATGAGCAGCCGGTGAGCGATGTTGAACCGGACCTGGACCGGCCAAAAGAAGTGCTGGAGAACTTCGATCTGAAGTCTCTGGGAATGGTGGGTACGCTGCAGGGCGTGAACGGCAACCTGTTCGCGCTGATACGTGATAACGAAGGCGGAATCCACCGGGTTCGTACCGGTAACTATATGGGCCAGAATTACGGCCGGGTGGTTGGGGTCAGCGAGACTCATATCGAGCTGGTGGAAATCGTTCCGAACGGCCGGGGTGGTTGGGTCGAGCGCCCGCGCTCCCTGTCCCTGGATGAAGGATGAGGCAGGGGAGCGACAAAAACATGATTGAACGTAACATGCATGAACAAAAAGTTGTGGGATCGAGGCTAGCGATGTTCAAAAAACTCAATGTCTGTGTCGGCGTGATTGCCATAGGGTTATGGAGCAGCCTGGCCGGAGCGGTCACGCTGGAAGACGTGTCGTTTTCGTCGCTGCCGGGGGAACGCCTCGAAGTGACCATGAAATTTGATGGCACACCGCCGGAGCCCAAGGGCTATACCATCGAGCGTCCTGCCCGGATCGCGGTAGATCTGGCAGATACCACCAGTGGCCTGAGCCAGCGCAGTATTCCGCTCGGTAGTGGTAACGCCCAGAGCCTGACGGTGGTTGAAACCAAGGATCGCACCCGGTTGATCTTTAACCTGGTGGAACTGGTTCCTCACAGCACCGTCCGAAACAATAACTCTCTGGTGATGACCATCGGTGGAGATTCCGGCCAGGCAGTTTCCGGAACCCGTTCTGCACCGGTTGCGGCGGCTTCGACATCAGCGGCCTCATCCAATGCCCTGGCCGGCGTCGACTTTCGCCGCGGTAAAGCAGGAGAGGGTCGGGTAATCGTTGACCTGGGCAGCAGTTCAGCCACGGTCAACCTGACTGAACTCGGCGGTCGTATCCGTCTGACCATGCCAGACCGGGACGTTCCGTCGAATCTGCGCCGCCGTCTGGATGTTACGGATTTCGCAACCCCGGTTAGCCGGGTCGACACCTATGTAGAAGATGGCAATGCAGTAGTCGAGATCCGCCCCGAAGGCGACTACGACTACATTGCCTACCAGTCTGGCCGCGAGTTTACGGTTAGCGTCGAGGCACTGACGGCAGAAGAAGTTGAAACCCGCCGTGAAGAGAAATTCCCGTACACCGGTGAGAAGCTGTCCCTGAACTTCCAGGATATCGAAGTGCGCTCCGTACTTCAGTTGATTGCCGACTTTACCGGCCTGAACCTGGTCGCCAGTGACACAGTTGGCGGCAGCATCACTCTGCGTCTGCAGAACGTGCCATGGGATCAGGCCCTGGACCTGATTCTGAAAACCAAGGGTCTCGACAAGCGTCAGATTGGTAACGTGCTGCTGGTTGCTCCGGCAGACGAAATCGCTGCCCGTGAAAAACTGGAGCTGGAAACCAGCAAACAGATTGCTGAACTGGCCCCGGTTCGTCTGGACATCATTCAGGTGAACTACGCCAAGGCCGCTGAGGTGGTGTCCCTGATTCGGGCGGACCAGGAACTGATCTCCTCCCGTGGCTTTGTCTCTTCAGATGACCGGACCAATACGATCAGTGTTCGTGAAACGTCTGAGAAGCTGGAAGAAATTCGTCGTCTGGTGGCCAACTGGGATGTGCCGGTGCGTCAGGTGTCTGTTGAAGCGCGCATCGTTCGTGCGCAGACCAACGTGTCCCAGGACCTGGGTGTACGTTGGGGTGCTCAGGGCCGCGCTACTGCGGATGGCGGCACCGACACCATCGTAGTGGGTGGTACTCAGGGCGGCCTTGCTGGCATCAACACAGTCGGCGCCCTCGGCCTGCCGTCTGATCTGAACGTCGATCTGGGTGTAAACAACTCGGCAGGCTCGATTGCCTTTGGTTATATCGGCACCGATGTGTTGCTTGACCTGGAACTGAACGCGTTCGAAAGCGATGGTCAGATCGAGATTGTGTCTCAGCCCAGGGTTGTGACAGCTGACCGCCAGACTGCGTCCATCAAGTCTGGCCAGGAAGTTCCGTATCAGGAGGCCTCTTCCAGCGGTGCTACCAGCACGGAGTTTAAAGAGGCCACCCTGTCACTGGAAGTTACGCCGCAGATCACTCCGGATGACAAGATCATCATGGACCTGATCGTAACCCAGGACTCCATCGGTGAAGACACTCCGAATGGTCCGGCTATCAACACTAACGAAGTTACTACCCAGATTCTGGTTGGTAACGGCGAAACAGTGGTGCTTGGCGGCATCTTCGAGTCCACTAACTCGAAGACTGTGACCAAGACTCCGTTCCTGGGGGATATTCCTTACCTTGGCCGTCTGTTCAAGCGTACGGAAATGACGGATCTCAGAAGTGAATTGCTGATCTTCGTGACCCCGAAGATCATCAAAAGCGACCTGATCGACTGATCCTCTCCGCAACACGAAAAGCCGCCGCTAACCCCGGCGGCTTTTTCGTATCTGGGGTGGCCGTTCTGCCGCCGGTGCCTTATGGAAAAGAACGGCCTGTGCTATTCTCACCCGCTTGAAATTTGTTGAGCGGAAATTATGTCTTTGCCCAAACGCGTGGTACTGGTGGGGCCTATGGGGGCCGGAAAAAGTACAATTGGCCGGATGCTTGCCAAGGAGCTCGGGTACCGTTTTCTCGATTCCGACAGGATTATCGAAGAACGCTGCGGCGCCAACATTCCCTGGATCTTTGATGTGGAGGGCGAAGACGGCTTTCGGGAGCGTGAAACCGCCATGCTGGACGAGCTGACGGATGAAGCCGGAATCGTGCTGGCCACCGGTGGCGGTGCGGTGATGCGTTCGGAAAACCATCCTTTGCTCAAGAAAAATTCTGTGGTCGTCTACCTGAAAACCTCGATTGAGCAACAGGTAGAGCGCACACGAAAAGATCGTAATCGCCCGTTGTTGCAGAATGATGACCCGGAATCGGTGCTCAGGAATTTGTTCGAGGTCCGGGACCCTCTGTACACAAAGCTGGCGGACATAGTGATGTACACAGACCGGAAAAGCCCCCGGCTGGTGGTGCGACAGCTGGTCAACCGCATCAACCCCAGAACCCCCCGGCACAAACGACAGCGACGCAAAGAAGGGCGCGACTATGAGCAAGGTACTTCGAGAACTTGAGGTTGATCTCGGGGAGCGCAGCTACCCGATCGTTATCGGTCAGGGTCTGCTTGGCTCTTACGATCTGACCCCCTGGGTTGTGGGTAATCAGGTGATGATCGTGACCAATGAAACGGTTGCGCCGCTGTACCTTGAGAAAGCCCGGGCCTGTTTCCCAGGTAAAGCCGTGGATGTGGTTACCCTGCCAGACGGGGAAAAGTACAAGGACTGGCAAACCCTGAATCTGATCTTCGACGGCTTGCTGGAGAACCGGCATACCCGAAAAACCACCATTGCAGCCCTTGGTGGCGGGGTAGTGGGGGATATGGCCGGGTTTGCAGCGGCCTGCTATCAGCGTGGCGTGCCGTTCATCCAGATTCCGACCACCCTGTTGTCTCAGGTGGATTCCTCGGTGGGCGGCAAGACCGGCATCAACCATCCCATGGGCAAGAACATGGTGGGTGCCTTCCATCAGCCCCAGGCTGTGCTGATTGATACCGATTCTCTGGCAACACTGCCAGCGCGGGAAGTTTCCGCCGGGCTGGCTGAAGTTATCAAGTATGGCCTGATCCGGGAAGAGCCGTTCCTGGGCTGGCTCGAGGCGCATATTGATGAACTGGTCCGGCTGGAGCCGGCCGCACTCGGCGAAGCCATCTACCGTTCCTGCCTGTGCAAGGCGGAAGTGGTCGCTCTGGATGAAAAAGAGGGCGGCTTGCGGGCGATTCTTAACCTTGGCCATACCTTTGGCCATGCCATAGAGACCTATGCCGGTTACGGCAACTGGCTGCATGGAGAAGCGGTGGGAACGGGCATGCTGATGGCTGCGGACCTGTCGGTGCGTGAGGGTAATATCAGCCCTGCTGATCAGGCCCGGGCCGCCGAACTGATTCGCCGGGCCCGGCTTCCGGAGCTGGCGCCGGAAGGCATGACTGAACAGGACTTTATGAGCCTGATGGCGGTCGACAAGAAGAATGTCGACGGCAAGCTCCGGCTGGTCCTTCTGAAAGCCTTGGGTGACGCCTGTGTGACCGGAGATGCCGCGCCTGCCAATATCCGGGCAACCCTGAACGCTTTTATCCGCTGATTACCTGTCGTGTTTTCTGGCTGCAGGGTCCGATTCTGGTGCCCTGCAGGCCCCTTGCCCTGTTTTGGCACCCCTGTTTTGCACCCCCATGGTGCAAAAGTGTAAAAAACACCCTTATCGGTTAAAAAACTTGTTGCGTAGGTATAAATACGTGCGTAGACTCGCTTCCCCCTTTTTTTTGGTGTCAGTTCATTTTGTGCACTAAGGCAGTGCATAAAGGGCTGGCGGGAAGCCTTTTTACACGAGAGAACGCTTATGACAACAGGCTTGTATCATCCCGACGAATTCAGGGACAACTGCGGTTTTGGCCTGATTGCCCACATGAAGGGCGAGGCCAGCCATAAGCTCTTGCAAACCGCTATCGAATCCCTCACCTGCATGACCCACCGGGGAGGCATCGCCGCAGATGGCAAAACCGGCGATGGTTGCGGGCTCCTTTTGCAGAGCCCCAAGGCCTTCCTCAACAAAGCTGCCGAAGCAGCGTTCGGAAAAAAACCTGGCGACTTATTTGCAGTTGGCCAGGTTTTTTTAGCTCTGGAAGACGCCAAAGCTGCTGCCGGGCGGGCTGCAATTGAGCGAAGATTGACCGAACAAGGCCTGGAAATCATGGGCTGGCGGGAAGTGCCGGTGGACGACAGTTGCCTTGGCCCCATTGCTCTGGCAAGTATGCCCCGCATCGAGCAGGTGTTTGTTTTGCCCGCGGGCAAGCCCGAAAAAGACTTTGCGATCAGCCTGTTTGTGGGCCGCCGGCATGCTGAGCGGGATATGGCGGAAGACTCCGAGTTCTATATCTGCAGCCTGTCTCACCGCACCCTGGCCTACAAGGGCCTGATGATGCCGGCAGATCTCGCCAACTTCTACAAAGACCTGAGCGACCCAGCCCTGCAAACCGCCATTTGCCTGTTCCATCAGCGGTTTTCCACCAACACCATGCCGCGCTGGCCGCTGGCTCAGCCGTTCCGTTTCCTGGCTCATAACGGCGAAATCAATACCATTGACGGCAACCGGAACTGGGCCATTGCCCGGGCCGCCAAGTTCAACTCACCGGACCTGCCAGACCTGCAAACCTTGCAGCCGCTGGTGAACCTGACAGGTTCCGACTCCTCCAGCATGGATAACATGCTGGAAATCCTGCTGGCTGGTGGCGTGGACCTGTTCCGGGCCGTGCGCATGATGATTCCGCCGGCCTGGCAGAACGTGGAAAGCATGGATCCGGACCTGCGAGCCTTCTATGAATACAACTCCATGCACATGGAGCCCTGGGATGGCCCCGCCGGGCTGGTGATGTCTGACGGCCGCTACGCCCTGTGCATGCTCGACCGCAACGGATTGCGCCCGGCGCGCTGGGTAATCACCAAAGATGATTTCATTACCCTGGCCTCTGAGGTGGGAACCTACAACTATACCCCGTATGATGTCGTTGCCAAGGGCCGGGTGGGGCCGGGGCAAATGCTGGCTATCGATACCGAAACCGGGGAAGTGCTGCATACCGGTGATATCGACGAGCGGCTGAAGAACGCCCGCCCCTACAAGCGCTGGCTGCGTGGTAATGCCCTGCGCATCGAAACCACACTGGACCAGGCCACACCCGAGTTCCGCTTGATGGAGCCCGAGGAGTTGCTGGTGCACCAGAAGATGTTCAATGTCTCGTTCGAAGAGCGGGACCAGGTGCTGCGGCCGCTGGGGGAGAATGCCCAGGAAGCCGTGGGCTCCATGGGTGATGACACGCCCATGGCGGTGCTGTCCAGCAAGGTGCGCCACGTGGCGGATTATTTCCGGCAGAAGTTTGCCCAGGTCACCAACCCGCCCATCGATCCGCTCCGGGAGACCATCGTGATGTCTCTGGAGACCTGTCTGGGGGCGGAAAAGAACGTGTTCCAGGAAACCCCGGACCACGCTAACAGGATTATCCTGACCACCCCGGTGCTGTCACCGGCCAAGTTCCTGAAAATCAGCAACAACGACCGCCCCGGCTTCGAGGTGGAGCGGATTGTGCTGAGCTATCGTCCCGAAGAGGGGCTGGAACAGGCCATCAGGCGGATCTGTGACGAGGCGGCCCATGCGGTTCGCACGGGCAAGGTGCTGCTGGTACTCAGCGACAAAGATCTGAGCGAAGGCCAGCTTCCTGTCAACGCCGTAATGGCCACCGGCGCCGTACACCATCACCTGGTGCGCAATGGCTTGCGGTGTGACTCCAACATCATCGTGGAGACCGGCTGGGCCCGGGACCCGCACCAGTTTGCGGTACTGTACGGCTTTGGCGCCACTGCGGTGTATCCGTACCTGGCCTACCAGGTGCTGAACGACCTGATCCGGACCGGGGAGCTGCTGATGGACCCGGTGCAGGCCAAGAACAACTATCGCAAGGGCATCAACAAAGGCTTGCTGAAGATCCTGTCCAAGATGGGAATCTCCACCATTACCTCCTACCGGGGTGCACAGCTGTTCGAAGCTATCGGCCTGGCCGACAGCGTAGTGGAGCTGTGTTTCCGGGGCGTGCCCAGCCGTATTCAGGGAGCCGACTTCTTCGACTTCCAGCAGGACCAGGAGCAACTGGCCGCGGTGGCCTGGAAGCCCCGCAAAGCCCTGTCTCCCGGCGGCTTGCTGAAGTATGTGCACGGCCAGGAATACCATGCCTTCAACCCGGATGTGGTTGCCAGGCTGCAGGATGCCGTGATCAGTGGCGATTACGGGCATTACAAGGAATACGCCAGCCTGGTGAACGAGCGCCCGGTGGCAACCTTGCGGGATTTGCTCACCTTCAAGAAAGACATTAAAGGCATCGACCTCAGTGAAGTGGAGCCGGTGGAGAGTATTTTCCCCCGCTTTGATTCTGCCGCGATGTCGCTCGGTGCCTTGTCTCCGGAAGCCCACGAAGCACTGGCCGTGGCCATGAACACGCTGGGCGGCCGTTCCAACTCCGGTGAGGGCGGGGAAGATCCGGCCCGTTATGGCACCAATAAACGCTCCAAGATCAAGCAGGTGGCCTCCGGCCGTTTCGGCGTCACCGCTGAATACCTGCGCAGTGCCGATGTTATGCAGATCAAGGTGGCCCAGGGCGCCAAGCCCGGTGAGGGCGGCCAGCTGCCCGGTGGCAAGGTCAACGACCTGATCGCCCGCCTGCGTTACTCCGTGCCCGGGGTAACCCTGATTTCGCCGCCGCCGCACCACGACATCTACTCCATCGAAGACCTGGCTCAGCTGATCTTCGACCTGAAGCAGGTGAACCCGGAAGCCCTGGTGTCAGTGAAACTGGTGTCCGAGCCCGGCGTAGGAACCATCGCCGCCGGTGTGGCCAAGGCCTATGCCGACCTGATCACGGTATCCGGTTACGACGGAGGTACTGCGGCCAGCCCGCTCAGTTCCATCCGTTACGCCGGATCCCCGTGGGAGCTGGGGCTGACCGAAACCCAGCAGGCCCTGCGCGCTAATGACCTGCGTGGCAAGATCCGCCTGCAGACCGATGGCGGTATCAAGACCGGTCTGGATGTGGTGAAAGCCGCCATTCTGGGGGCCGAAAGCTTCGGCTTTGGTACCACGCCGATGGTGGCGCTGGGCTGCAAGTACCTGCGTATCTGCCACCTCAACAACTGCGCCACCGGTGTTGCTACCCAGAACGATTACCTGCGGGAAGAGCACTTCAAGGGTACCGTGGAAATGGCCATGAACTTCTTCCGCTTTGTCGCAGAAGAAACCCGGGAGTGGCTGGCCAGGCTGGGTGTGCGCACCCTGGAAGAGCTGGTGGGCCGGGTAGACCTGCTGGAGCGCCTGCCGGGTGACACCGAGCGCCAGAACAAGCTCGATCTCAGCCGCCTGTTGCAGAACGACCACATTCCGGCAGACAAACCACAGGTATGCCAGGTAGAGCGCAACCGGCCCTTCGACGAGGGCAAGCTGGCAGAGCAAATGGTGCAAGACACCACCGCCGCTATTGTCGAAAAAACCGGCGGTGCCTGGAGCTACAAAGTCACCAACTGTGACCGCTCCATCGGTGCCCGCCTGTCCGGCGAAATTGCCGCCCGGCACGGCAACCAGGGCATGGCCGATGCGCCTATCACCCTGGATCTCACCGGCACCGCCGGCCAGAGTTTCGGGGTCTGGAACGTGGGCGGCCTGAACATGATTCTGGAAGGCGATGCCAACGATTACGTGGGCAAGGGCATGACCGGCGGCAAGCTGGTGGTCAAGCCGCCCCGTAGCAGCGACTTCAAAACCCAGGAAACCTCCATCATCGGTAACACCTGCCTGTACGGCGCTACCGGCGGCAAGCTGTTTGCAGCCGGTACGGCGGGCGAACGTTTTGCGGTGCGTAACTCCGGTGCCCATGCGGTAGTGGAAGGCGCCGGCGACCATTGTTGCGAATACATGACCGGCGGCCTGGTGACGGTACTGGGCTCCACCGGCTACAACTTTGGTGCAGGTATGACCGGCGGTTTCGCCTACGTGCTGGATCTGGATAACACCTTCGTGGACAAGTACAACCATGAGTTGGTGGATATCCAGCGGATCTCCCGGGAAGACATGGAAGCCTACCGGAACCACCTGCGTGGTGTGATCCGGGAGCATATTTCAGAAACCGGAAGTGCCTGGGCCGAGCACCTTCTGGAGGATTTCGACGATTACATCGGCCGGTTCTGGCTGGTCAAGCCCAAGGCCGCGAACCTGCGCAGCCTGCTGGCCAATACCCGTGCCCGCCCGGAATAACCCCGGGTTCAGAAAGGTTGATGGGCTGTTGCCGGCAGGCGCAGCCCCCGTCGAAATCGAGATGAAGAGAGCAGCAACATGAAAGAACGTCTCCATAATGACTTTCAGTTTGTGGAAGTAGGGCGGGTAGACCCCAAGAAGGTGCCCGCCAAGAAGCGCAAGAAAGAGTTCGGGGAAATCTACCACCCGTTCAGCGAAACCCATGCGGCATCACAGGCGCATCGCTGCCTGGAATGCGGTAACCCGTATTGCGAGTGGAAGTGCCCGGTACACAACTACATTCCGAACTGGCTGAAGCTGGTGTCGGAAGGCAACATCATGAAAGCCGTGGAGTTGTGTCACCAGACCAACTCCCTGCCGGAAGTCTGCGGCCGGGTGTGCCCGCAGGACCGCCTGTGTGAAGGTGCCTGTACCCTGAACGACGGCTACGGCGCCGTTACCATCGGTTCCGTTGAAAAGTACATCACCGACACCGCCTTCGCCCTCGGCTGGAAGCCGGATATGTCCAACGTAAAGTGGACCGATAAAAAAGTGGCGGTGATCGGTGCCGGCCCGGCCGGCCTTGGCTGTGCCGATATCCTGGTGCGCAACGGCGTGAAGCCGGTGGTGTTTGACCGCTACCCGGAGATCGGCGGCCTGCTGACCTTCGGCATCCCCGAGTTCAAGCTGGAAAAATCCGTGATGGCCCGGCGCCGGCAGGTATTCGAAGAAATGGGCGTGGAATTCTGCCTGAACACCGAGGTGGGTAAGGATGTTCAGCTGAAGGCGATCATCGACGAGTTCGATGCCGTGTTCATGGGCATGGGCACCTACACCTACATGAAAGGTGGCTTCCCGGGTGAAGACCTGCCGGGTGTTTACGATGCCCTGCCGTTTTTGGTGTCCAACGTGAACCGCCGTCTGGGCTTCGAGCGCAAGCCTGCGGAATTCATCGACATGAAAGACAAGCGGGTAGTGGTGCTGGGTGGTGGTGACACCGCCATGGACTGCAACCGCACCTCCATTCGCCAGCAGGCGGAAAGCGTTACCTGCGCCTACCGCCGGGACGAAGAAAACATGCCGGGTTCGCGCCGGGAAGTGGCCAACGCCAAGGAAGAAGGCGTGAAGTTCCTGTTCAACCGACAGCCGGTTGAAATCGTCGGTAACGGCAAGGTGGAAGGCGTGAAAGTAGTCACCACCGAACTGGGCGCCCCGGATGAAAACGGCCGTCGTCGCCCGGAAGTGGTGCCCGGCAGCGAGGAGATCATCCCGGCAGACGCGGTGCTGGTGGCCTTCGGCTTCCGCCCGAGCCCGGCGCCCTGGTTTGAGGAGTTTGGCGTAAACACCGACGGTTCCGGCCGGGTAACGGCACCGGAGCAGGCGGCGTTCCCGTTCCAGACCAGTAACCCGAAAATCTTTGCCGGTGGCGACATGGTGCGAGGTTCAGACCTGGTGGTCACTGCCATCTGGGAAGGCCGGCAGGCAGCGGAAGGCATTCTGGACTACCTTGAAGTCTGACTAACCGCTTGACCGGAGTCAGAAGGGCGGCTTTCTAGTGGAAAGCCGCCCTTTTTTATTGGCGCAAACGGGGTATCATTGCTTCCCATTGTCTCTGACCATTTACCGACGAGAAGACTGGAATTATGACTGAGCTGAAGAACGATCGCTTCCTGCGCGCCCTTATGCGCCAGCCCGTAGACCGCACCCCGGTGTGGATGATGCGCCAGGCCGGCCGCTACCTGCCGGAGTACCGTGCAACCCGGGCCCAGGCCGGCGACTTCCTCAGCCTGTGCAAGAACACCCCGCTGGCCTGTGAAGTCACCCTGCAGCCGCTGGAGCGCTACCCGCTGGATGCCGCCATCCTGTTCTCCGACATCCTGACCATTCCGGATGCGCTGGGCCTGGGCCTGTATTTCGAAACCGGCGAAGGCCCGAAATTCCGCAAGGTGATCCGCACCGAGGCAGACGTAGACGCACTGCCGAAGATGAATGCCGAGTCCGACCTGGACTACGTGATGAACGCGGTCTCCACCATCCGTCGCGAACTGAACGGCCGGGTGCCGCTGATCGGCTTCTCCGGAAGCCCCTGGACCCTGGCCACCTACATGATAGAGGGTGGCTCTTCGAAGACTTTCTCCGAAGCCAAGAAGCTGATGTACGGCCAGCCGGAAGTCATGCACCGCTTGCTGGACCACCTGGCGGATTCGGTTATCGACTACCTCAATGGCCAGGTCAAGGCGGGTGCCCAGGCCATCCAGATTTTCGACACCTGGGGCGGCGTGCTGAGCAGCTGGGCCTATGAAGAGTTCTCTCTGAGCTACATGAAAAAGATCGTTGCCGGCCTGATCCGCGAAAGCGAAGGCCGCAGCGTGCCTGTGATTCTGTTCACCAAGAACGGTGGCCAGTGGCTGGAGTCCATCGCTGATTCCGGCTGTGATGCCGTTGGCCTGGACTGGACTACCGACATCGGCAATGCCCGCGCACGGGTGGGTGACAAGGTTGCCCTGCAGGGCAACATGGACCCGGCCATGCTGTATGCGCCGAAAGAGCGCATCCGGCAGGAAGTGGCTGATATCCTGAGGCGCTACGGTTCCGGCTCCGGGCATATCTTCAACCTCGGGCATGGTATTACCCCGGATGTGGATCCGGAGCATGCCGGGGCGTTCATCAATGCCGTTGTCGAATTGAGTGCCGAGTATCACCGGTAAGCTTTCGCTTTGGTTCTAGGCCGCTCCCAGCCTGTCACGGTTGGGGGTGGCGGTCTGGTGGGGGAGCCTCCAAAAAAACGCTCCTGCGGCACATCCCTGTGGCGCTTGGGCTCCGCCATCCATGGCTCCGCACATTTTTTGGAGGCTCCCCCACCAGCCCGCTGTTCAAACTCCGTGGAATAGTCTGAGTGCTCTCCCTGTTTTTTTGGTTTATCTCGTTTTACCTTATTTGACGTAGTCAAAGACCTTTGGCTTGTTGTGCATCTGTTTGTGTCGGGTCTATAGTCAAAACAGAGCCAATCTGACAGGAGTTTTGCCTTGGCACCGTCAAACAAAGAGAAACGAAAATTCAGCCGAATGGAGTTCGGGGCTCCCTGTGAATTGTTCTGCGAAGACCAGGTTTGGTCGTCCGAGGTGCTGGATATTTCTCTCGGTGGGGTGATGGTCAGGCGCCCGGAGGGTGAGGCTTTACCGTATAACAAGCCGTTCGAGGTGGTGGTTCACGTAGACGACCATGCGACTGGCATTGTTATGGCCGTGGAGCTGAGGCACACGGATGATGAGCGGCTCGGGTTTCGGTGTGATTACATCGACGCCGAAAGCACCGAGAACCTTGAGCGGTTGGTGGCCAGTAAGTTGGGAGATCTGGCGCTGTTAGAGCGGGATTTTGCAAAGTTGATCGGCTAGGAGGAGCTTAGAGCTCCTCCAGCGCCGAAAGGGCATCTGATAGCTTGGTTACCGGGATGACTTTCATGCCCTCCACCGGCTTGCGAGGTGCGTTGCCCTTGGGTACCAGCGCACGGGTAAAGCCGTGCTTGGCGGCTTCGTAGATGCGCTCCTGGCCACTTGGCACCGGGCGAATCTCGCCGGACAGGCCCACTTCCCCGAATATCACCAGGTCCTGCGGCAAGGCCCGGTTGCGGAAGGAAGACACCACCGCTGCAAGCAGCGCCAGGTCCGCACTGGTCTCGTTGACCTTTACGCCACCCACCACGTTCACGAACACATCCTGGTCGGCCACGTGCATGCCGCCATGGCGGTGCAGCACGGCCAGCAGCATTGCTAACCGGTTCTGGTCGGTGCCTACCGCTACCCGTCTGGGGTAGCTGCCCTGGGCCATGTCCACCAGGGCCTGGATTTCCACCAGCATTGGCCGTGTGCCTTCCCAGACCACCATCACCACACTGCCCGGTGCAGCTTCTTCGCCCCGGTTCAGGAAGATGGCGCTGGGGTTTTTTACTTCCTTCAGACCCTGTTCCAGCATGGCGAATACGCCCAGCTCATTCACCGCACCGAAGCGGTTCTTGATGCCCCGCAGGGTGCGGTAACGGCTGTCGCTGGAGCCTTCCAGCAGGATGGAGCAGTCGATCATATGCTCCAGTACCTTCGGGCCGGCCAGGCTGCCGTCTTTGGTGACGTGGCCGACCAGCAGCAAAATGGTGCCGGTCTGCTTGGCAAAGCGGGTGAGGAACGCGGCGCTTTCGCGCACCTGGGAAACCGAGCCGGGGGCGGATTCAATGTCCGCCACGTGCATCACCTGGATACTGTCGATCACCAGTATGCGGGGCTTTTCCGCTTCGGCTACCTGCAGCAGGCGTTCCACCGAGGTTTCCGAGAGCATTTTCAGGTCTTTGGTGGGTAAGCCCAGCCGCTTGGCGCGCATAGCCACCTGTTGCAGGGATTCCTCACCAGTCACATACAGGGCCGGGTGCTGGGCTGCCAGCTGGCATACTGCCTGCAGCAGCAGGGTACTTTTACCCGCGCCGGGATGACCGCCCATGAGCACCGCAGAGCCTTCCACCAGGCCGCCGCCCAGCACCCGGTCGAATTCCTGCATGCCGGTGCTGATGCGGGCCTGTTCGGCCAGGCTGACTTCATCAAGGCTTTTGACGGCCGACAGGCTGCCGGCGTAGCCCTCAAACCGGGCGCTACGGGCACCCTTGCCGGGGCCGGATATGCCGCGCACTTCGCTGATGGTGTTCCATTCGTGGCAGGCTGTGCACTGGCCCTGCCACTTGGAATAGTCTGCACCGCATTCGGTGCAGACATAGGAGGTTTTTGCTTTTGCCATCAGGCCAGCTTCTTATACTTCATGCGCTTGGGCTGCATGGCCGAGTCACCTTTACGCTTTTTGAAGTCGGCATCGTATTCGGTGAAGTTGCCTTCGAAGTAGACCACCTCTCCGTCGTCTTCAAACGCCAGGATGTGAGTAGCCACCCGGTCCAGGAACCAGCGGTCGTGGGAGATCACCATGGCGGAGCCGGGGAAGTTCAGTAGCGCTTCTTCCAGGGCGCGCAGGGTTTCCACGTCCAGGTCGTTGGTGGGCTCGTCCAGCAGCAGCACGTTGCCGCCCTGTTTCAGCAGCTTGGCCAGGTGCAGGCGGTTACGCTCACCACCAGACAGGTCGCCGACTCGTTTCTGCTGGTCGGTGCCCTTGAAGTTAAAGCGACCCACGTAGGCCCGGGACGGAGTCTCGTAGTTGCCCACCTTGATGATGTCGTTACCGTCGGAAAGCTCTTCCCACACGGTCTTGCTGCCGTCCAGGTCGCGCATCTGGTCCACATAGGCCAGCTCTACGGTTTCGCCTACGGTGATGGTGCCGGAGTCCGGCTTGTCCATGCCCGCGATCATCTTGAACAGGGTGGATTTACCGGCGCCGTTACCACCGATAATGCCGACAATGGCACCGGCCGGTACGGTAAGCGAGACGTTTTCGTACAGCAGGCGGTCACCGAAGGACTTGCTGATGCCGTCTACTTCGATCACCTTGTCACCCAGACGCGGTCCGGGCGGGATGTACAGTTCGTTGGTTTCATTGCGCTTCTGGAATTCCTGGGAGCTCATTTCCTCGAAGCGGGCCATACGGGCCTTGCTCTTGGACTGGCGGCCCTTGGCGTTGGAGCGCACCCACTCCAGTTCCTGCTTGATCGCCTTCTGGTGAGCGGCTTCCTGCTTGGATTCCATCTCCAGGCGCTTCTCTTTGTTCTCCAGCCACTGGCTGTAGTTGCCTTCGAACGGAATGCCCTGGCCACGGTCCAGTTCCAGAATCCAGCCAGCCACGTTGTCGAGGAAGTAGCGGTCGTGGGTGATGGCCACAACAGTGCCTTCGTAATCGTGCAGGAAGCGCTCGAGCCAGGCTACGGATTCGGCGTCCAGGTGGTTGGTGGGCTCGTCCAGCAGCAGCATGTCCGGGCCAGACAGCAACAGGCGGCACAGGGCCACACGGCGGCGCTCACCGCCAGACAGCACTTTTACTTTCTGATCCCAGGCCGGCAGGCGCAGGGCGTCGGCGGCCACTTCCATCTTGCGTTCGATATCGTGGCCGTCGGTGGCCTGGATGATCGCTTCCAGTTCGCCCTGCTTCTTGGCCAGTGCGTCGAAATCGGCATCCGGCTCGGCGTAGGCGGCGTATACCTGATCAAGCTCGGCCAGGGCGTTGTGTACGTGGGCCACGGACTCGTCGACGATTTCCTTGACGGTCTTCTCTTCGTCCAGCTCCGGCTCCTGGGGCAGGTAGCCCACCTTGATACCGGGCTGGGGTCGGGCTTCGCCGATGTAATCCTGGTCGACACCCGCCATGATGCGCAGCAGGGTAGACTTACCAGAGCCGTTCAGACCCAGCACGCCAATCTTGGCGCCCGGGAAGAAGCTCAGTGAAATGTCTTTCAGAATCTCCCGCTTGGGCGGAACCACCTTGCCCACGCGGTTCATGCTAAATACGTACTGGGCCATTTTGGCTTAAACCTCTTTTTTGCTGGGTTTTGCCACGGAAGAACACGGAAGGACACGGAAAAATTAACGACAAAGACTCTTTGCCACGAAATCCACGAAAGAACACGAAAATTAACGGTATAAAGAAAAGCTCTTTTATCTTTTCCTTTCGTGTCATTTAGTGGATTTCGTGGCAAAACGATCTTTAATCTTTTTTTCCGTGTCCTTCCGTGGATTCCGTGGCAAAAAAGTCACTAAGGCAGCCCCACTCACAAGCTACCCGAAAATCGAATCCGTAAGGTATCTAAACCCCCAAGGGATAGCAATTGAGCAAAAACCGGGATTACCGGTGTGCCGGTATCTGCGGACGGCATAAAGGATGATTTTTAACCCGCATTCAAGATAGAATAGCGGCCCAAAATTTCAGGGGTTACGGCATGCACAGGGGCAGCGCCGGGCCAGCCATTCAGACAGGGGCAGCACATCCATGTTTAATCGTGATATGAAAATCGCCGGATTCGATGACGCATTGTGGAACGCCATGCAGGCGGAAGAGAAACGTCAGGAAGCGCACATCGAGCTGATCGCATCCGAAAACTACACCAGCCCGCGGGTGATGGAAGCCCAGGGCAGTGTGCTGACCAACAAATACGCCGAAGGCTATCCGGGCAAGCGTTACTACGGTGGTTGCGAGTTTGTGGATGTGGCCGAGCAGCTGGCCATTGACCGCGCCAAGGAACTGTTTGGTGCCGCTTACGCCAACGTGCAGCCGCACTCCGGCTCCCAGGCTAACTCCGCCGTCTTCATGGCGCTGCTCAAGCCCGGCGACACCGTTCTGGGCATGAGCCTGGCTCACGGTGGTCACCTGACCCACGGTGCCAGCGTAAACTTCTCCGGCAAGATCTACCACGCGGTGCAGTACGGTATCGATAACGACACCGGCCTGATCAACTACGACGAAGTAGAAGCCCTGGCCGTTGAGCACAAGCCCAAGATGATCATTGCCGGCTTCTCTGCCTACTCCCAGGAGCTGGACTTTGCCCGCTTCCGCGCCATTGCCGACAAAGTGGGCGCTTACCTGTTCGTAGACATGGCCCACGTGGCTGGCCTGGTTGCCGCTGGCGTGTATCCGGACCCGGTGCCCCATGCGCACGTAGTGACCACCACCACCCATAAAACCCTGCGCGGTCCCCGCGGTGGCCTGATCCTGGCCTGCGACGACGAAGACCTGCAGAAGAAACTGAACTCCGCCGTGTTCCCGGGTGGCCAGGGTGGCCCGCTGATGCACGTGATCGCCGCCAAGGCCGTCTGCTTCAAAGAAGCCATGAGCGACGAGTTCAAGGCCTACCAGAAGCAGGTGGTGACGAATGCCGCAGCCATGGCCGAAGTGTTCATCGGGCGCGGCTTTGATGTGGTTTCCGGTGGCACCAGGAACCACCTGTTCCTGGTGAGCCTGATCAAGCAGGACATCACCGGTAAAGATGCCGACGCCGCCCTGGGCCGCGCCCACATCACCGTGAACAAGAACGCCGTTCCTAACGATCCGCGCTCACCATTCGTAACCTCCGGTCTGCGTATCGGTACCCCGGCCGTGACCACTCGTGGTTTTGGTGAGCAGGAGTGCCGTGACCTGGCTGGCTGGATGTGTGACATCCTCGATAACCTTGAAGACGACGCCGTGATCAGCCGCGTACGTGAACAGGTTGAAGCGGTGTGTGCCCGCTTCCCGGTTTACGGCTGAAGCGCACGGTAATGTGCCTGCCCGGGTGCTCTGCAAAGACCACCCGGGTTCTTCCTTTCCGGAGCCTGTGAATTATGCATTGTCCTTTCTGTGGTGAAGCCGATACCAAAGTGATTGATTCACGGCTGGTGGCCGAAGGCGACCAGGTGCGCCGCCGCAGGGAGTGCTTGTCCTGCCGGGAGCGTTTTACCACCTTCGAAACCGCCGAGCTGGTGATGCCCCGGGTGGTCAAGCAGGACGGCACCCGCCAGCCTTTCGATGAAGAAAAGCTGCGGGCCGGGTTGATGAAGGCGCTGGAGAAACGGCCGGTGAGCATCGAGCAGATTGATGCCGCCCTGAACCGGATCAAATACCGCCTGAGAGCCACCGGCGAGCGTGAAGTAAAATCCATGCAGTTGGGCGAAGAGGTGATGACCGAACTGCGCCAGCTCGACAAAGTGGCCTATGTGCGCTTTGCCTCGGTGTATCGCAGCTTTCAGGACATCAACGAATTCAAGGAAGAAATCGAGCGCTTGTCTCAGGGTAATGGCGACGCTGTCGCAGACGTTGCCCGCGTGCTGGCGGATAACCAGTCAGAAAAAGGCAAGGCATGATTTCAGACCGTGACCGGGCAATGATGGCCCGGGCTATTCAGCTGGCCTGGCGCGGACGTTACTCCACCCATCCGAACCCCAGAGTTGGCTGCGTGATCGCCAAGGGTAACCGGATTGTGGGCGAAGGCTGGCATGAGCGGGCCGGCGAAGCCCACGCCGAAGTGCGGGCTTTGAGCCAGCCCGGTTACGATGCCCGGGGCGCTACCGTCTATGTCACACTGGAGCCCTGCAGCCACTATGGCCGTACACCGCCTTGCGCGAAAGCGCTGATCGACGCCGGCGTCGCCCAGGTATTTGCGGCCACGACAGACCCCAACCCATCGGTGTCTGGCCGCGGACTGAATATGCTGCGGGAGGCCGGTATCCGGGTTACCGAAGGCCTGATGGCCGAGGAAGCCGCCCGGCTTAATCCGGGCTTCATGAAGCGCATGCGCACGGGCCGGCCCTGGGTGCGCCTGAAAATGGCCGCAAGCCTGGATGGCCGTACCGCCATGGCCTCAGGCGAAAGCCAGTGGATTACCGGGCCGGAAGCCCGCCAGGATGTACAGCGGCTGCGGGCCATGAGTGATGCTATCCTGACAGGAGTAGGCACGGTCCTGGCCGATGATCCATCGCTGACCGTGCGGCGGGATGAAATGGGTGATATCGGCAATGCCACCGACCCGTCACGCCAGCCGTTGCGGGTGATCGCCGACCGCGATGCCCGTACTCCAGTGGTCGCCCGTATTCTGCGGGGTGGTAATGTGCAGGTGTTTTGCGCCAGCTCCACGCTCGCCACGGCGCCGGCACAGGACCTCGCGGCTCTGGGTGTGCGCCTGACCGGTGTAGCCTGGAAAGACAACGGCGTGGATGTATCGGAATTGCTCGATGCCCTGGGTGAACTGGGCATCAACGAATTACTGGTCGAGGCCGGGCCAACGCTGGCCGGGACCTTTATCAATGAAAATCTGGTGGATGAGCTCTGGCTCTACCAGGCACCGGTTTTTCTGGGCAGTACCGGGCGCCCGACCGCCCATCTGCCCATTGACGTTATGGCCGACAAGGTGCAATGGAAAGTGCTGGATCGTCGCCAGGTGGGTGAGGATCAGCGCCTGATCCTTGTCCGCCGCTAAACATTCAATTCATTCCTCCGGGCCGACAGCATGCACGGCCGGGGTGACAGGGTGCAGAACCGTATGGCACTGAACAGTATTGAAGACATTATCGAAGACATCCGTCAGGGCAAGATGGTCATCCTGATGGATGATGAAGATCGCGAAAACGAAGGCGACCTGGTGATGGCGGCGGAGCATTGCACGCCCGAAGCCATCAACTTTATGGCAAAATTCGGCCGCGGCCTGATCTGCATGCCGATGACGCGGCAGCGCTGTGAGCAGCTGGGCCTGCCTTTGATGGTGCAGCAGAACGCTTCCGGTTTCGGCACCAAGTTCACCCTGTCGATCGAGGCCCGTGAAGGCGTGACCACCGGTATCTCCGCCGCTGACCGCGCCCGCACGGTACAGGCGGCGGTAGCCCGCAATGCCAAGGCCTCTGACCTGGTGCAGCCGGGCCATATCTTCCCGCTGATGTCCGATCCCGGCGGTGTTCTCAGCCGTGCAGGCCACACCGAAGCCTCCTGTGACCTGGCCGCGCTGGCCGGTTGTGAGCCGGCGGGAGTGATCTGCGAGATCATGAACGACGACGGCTCCATGGCCCGCCGTGAAGACCTCGAGCGCTTTGCCGAAGAGCACGACCTGAAGATCGGCACCATCGCCGACCTGATCCACTACCGCACCATGAACGAGAAAACCGTGGAGTGTGTGGAAGAGCACGAGCTGGACACCGAATACGGCGTGTTCAAGCTGCGCACCTACCGGGACAACATTCAGGGCGCGACCCACCTGGCCATGGTGATGGGTGATATCAGCCCGCAACAGCCGGCACTCGTGCGCGTGCATATTACCGACACCCTGCGTGATTTGCTGGGTGCCCGGCGCAAGGATTCCCGCAGCTGGCCGCTGCACCATGCGCTGGAAAAAGTGGCCAGTGAAGGCCGTGGCGTGGTGGTGCTGTTGAACAGCGCTGAAGACAGCTACAACCTGGAAGACCGTATCCAGGAGTTCTACGACCAGGGCCCGCAGTCTGCAGGCAAGGGCAGTTCCGGTGTGTACTTTACCGTGGGTACCGGCTCCCAGATTCTGCGCGACATCGGCGTGGGCAAAATGCGCCTGCTGAGCCCGCCTGTGAAATTCTCTGCTATCTCCGGTTTCGACCTGGAAGTAGTGGAATACGTACCTTATACCCACGAATGATAAACCCGGCTGCCGCCCTGATTCCGGCAGCCCGCGAAGGAGCCCGAGATGGCAGATATCAAAGTAATTGAAGGTGATTTTACCCAGTGCAGCGGCCGTTACGCGCTGGTGGTTGGCCGTTTTAACGGCTTTGTGGTGGAAAGCCTGGTGGAAGGTGCGGTAGACACCCTGCGCCGCCACGGCATTGCCGATGACGACATCACCATTATCCGTGTGCCGGGCGCCTATGAAATGCCGCTGGCGGTCAAGCGTGTGGCGGAAACTTCTGACTACGACGCCATCATCGCCCTGGGTGCGGTGATTCGCGGCGGTACGCCGCACTTTGAATACGTGGCCGGTGAAGCCTCCAGTGGTCTGGGCGCTGTCAGCCTGGAAACCGACGTTCCGGTAACCTTCGGTGTGCTGACCGTGGACTCCATCGAGCAGGCCATCGAGCGCTCTGGTACCAAGGCCGGCAACAAAGGTGCTGAAGCTGCCATTACTGCCCTGGAAATGGTCAGCCTGTTTAAAAAGTTGGGTGAGTAATGAGCGAAGCGGGTGATACCTCTCCCCAGCCGGGGAATACCAGCAAGCCAAAGGCCGGCGATCGTCGCCGCGCCCGGGCCCTTGCCATGCAGGGCCTGTACCAGAGGCACTTCAGCAAGTCTCCGATTTCTGACATCGAAGCCGAGTTCATGGTCGATAATGACATGAGCAAGGTCGACCTGATGTACTTCCGCGACCTGCTGCGTGGTGTGCACCGGGAACAGGCGGAGCTGGACAGGCTGATTGAGCCATTCCTGGACCGCCCGCTGAACGAAGTGGATCCGGTTGAACTGGCCATCGTGCGCCTTGGTGCCTACGAGCTGAAATGCCGCATTGATGTGCCCTACAAAGTGGTGATCAACGAGGGTATCGAAATGGCCAAGCGCTTTGGCGGTACCGAAGGCCACAAGTTCGTGAACAGTGTGCTGGACAAGCTGAGCCGCCGCCTGCGGTTGGCCGAAACCCGTCCGCGTTGATTCATGGGTGAATTCGAGCTGATCCGGCAGTATTTCCAGCCGCTGGCGAGCAACGCCAGGAACGATCAGCTTGTGCTCGGCCCTGGCGACGACTGCGCTATCCAGCGGGTGCCGCCGGGCCGGGACCTGGTGTTTTCAGTGGATACCTTACTAGAGGGTGTCCATTTTCCCTTTGATTACTCTCCTTCCCATCTTGGCTGGCGGGCGCTGGCTGTCGCCACCAGTGACCTGGCTGCCATGGGTGCCGAGCCTGTCTGTTTTACCCTTGCCCTGAGCCTGCCGGAAGCGGATTCCGACTGGCTGGCCGGCTTTGCCGAAGGGCTGTCCCGGGCCAGCCAGGCGTTCGGCATTACCCTGGCCGGCGGCGACACCACCCGAGGCCCATTGACGATCACTATCCAGGTGCACGGCACCGTAAAAACCGGCCAGGCGTTGTTGCGCTCTGGTGCCCGGCCCGGTGATGTTATCTGCGTGACCGGCCCGCTGGGCAACGCGGGGGCGGCACTGGATTACCTTAACGAGCCGGCACCGGATGCCCTGCAAAGCGCCGTGTTGGCCAGCTACCACAGGCCACAGCCCCAGCTGGCGCTGGCGGCAAGCCTGGCCGGTAAGGCCAGTGCCGCTATCGATATTTCCGACGGGCTGCTGGCAGACCTGCAACACATCCTGGAGGCGTCCGGTGTGGGAGCTGAACTGGATGTGGCCGCTATTCCGATGTCGGAGGAGCTGCGGCTGTTGCAGGGCGAGCGGGCACTGGGCCTGGCCCTGACCGCCGGTGACGACTATCAGTTGTGCTTGGCCATCGCGCCTGGCGAATTGGCCGCACTACCCGTCTGGCTCCGGGATCAGCTCAGCGTTATCGGGCGGATTGTGTCCGGGCCGGGGCTGACCTTAACGGGGGCGCCTGCCGGCTACCAAACCCAGGGATATGATCATTTCGGGAGGTCTGATTGACGGACGATAACTTGATGCACGAACCGGATGCCCCGGCCGCCATCCTGCCGCCGGGTTTTCTGCGCCATCCGGTGCACTTTCTGGCTTTTGGCTTCGGCAGCGGAGCTGCCCCGAAAGCGCCCGGCACCTGGGGCAGCCTGGCGGCTATTCCGGTGTGGTACGCGTTCGCCTGGTTGCCACCGGCGGCCTACTGGCTGGTGGTGCTGGCGGCGTTCCTGGTGGGTATCTGGTTGTGCGGCAAAACCGCCGACGACCTGAAAGTGCACGACCACGGTGGCATCGTGTGGGACGAGTTCGTGGGCATGTGGATTGCCCTGGGGCTGTTTCCGGACCAGATCTACGGCGTGTTGATGGCGTTCATGTTGTTCCGGTTGTTCGATGTGGTCAAACCCTGGCCCATCAGCTGGCTGGACGAACGAATGCCCGGCGGGCTGGGAATCATGGTGGATGATGTTGTGGCGGGCTTTATGGCGCTGGCATGCCTGTGGGGCATCGACCTCTGGGTGATGCCGTATATCGTGTAAGCGCTGCCTGTCGCATACCTGGTTCGGTTAACGTCAGTGCAGTTGCGGTTCGTCTGGCAGCATACGCACTACGTGCAGGAATCGATTCAGCCCGATTTCCGCGCGCTCGCGGGTGGCAAAGGGCCCGCTGTCGAAACCTTCGCGGGTGGTGAAATACCATTTGCTGCCGACACAGAAAAACCGGCTGCTGCGAAAGGGTGGTGGTCCTGCTTCTCCGGTTCGCCGCTGGGTGTCCATGGCAACCTCCTGAGCTGTGGTCTGCGATTTAGGGGTTGACGTTCTTGCCCTGAGCCCCGGGTATGGTCAGAATGCTGGCAGTTGTCAGTAATGTCCTTTGGCCCACTGAAGGGCCGTCCTACGGATAAGGAGCTAAATGAGTATGTGTCACGTTCGCGGGTTTTTCAAGCTGGTCACCATGATGCTGACGGTAACCCTGGTGGGTTGTGCATCGTCCCTTGCGCGTATCGATACCTGGCAGGGCGAACAGCCCGGATCTGCTGACCCCGCCGTACTTAAAGCACCCGGAGACATTACGGTGGTGCAGGTGAACGGTCGTAAAATGACCAACTTCCTGATGGACGACCTGGCGCTGGATTACGGCCTGCTGCCTGGCGATAACGAAGTGGTGTTCACCTACAAGACCATCTGGGCCAAAGCCGGCGTGGTTGATAACGGCGAGTCCAAGGTGCACGTCGTTGAAAGCAAACCCCAGCGGGTAAGCTTTGTGGCGGTGGCTGGTGATGAGTATCGCTTTGATTTCCGCAAGCCTTCGAGTCGTCGCGATGCCGAACTGCTGATGGAAGACTTTTCCGCGGATATTGTTAATCGCGGTGGTGAGGTAGTAGCCAGTTCCGGTGAGTGGGATGCCCAGGCTGCGGCGCGGGCCGCCCGTACTCCGGTGCCGGCAGGCAGTGCCGCCGTCAGCTCTGATGTTCAGACTGGCAGCACGCTGGACCAGCTGAAAGCCCTGTGGGGAGATGCCAGCGAAGATGAGAAGCGTGATTTCCTGCGCTGGGCCTTCGAGTAAATCAAAGCAGGGCCGGGCATCGTGCCCGGCCTGTCATTCAGCGCTTGAAGCGTTTCAGGCTACCTTTCAGCAAACCTTCCATGTAAGACATCAGCTCGTCGGTCAGGCTCTGGGAGCCGTGGCCGGGTAACTCGTTGCCCTGGTCGGGCGCCAGTGATAAAACCGCTTCTTCGATGCTGGCCAGACTTTCCTCGGTTAACGCCGCAAAGGCGTCTCCGTCGCCGACTACATCCGGGCACAGGGTAAAGTTCAGGGTCAGCTGGCCCTGATAGCTCACGGCTACAATCACCAGTCCCATACTGTCAAACAGCGGCGCGCTGTTGAGCTGCTGCACCAGCCGTGCGCCTTGCAGGAACAGCGGTACCTGGGGGCCGGGCACGTTGGTAATGGGCAGGTTGAACAGCGGCTGGTAACGCTGGGCCACCTGCAACTCGGAATACAGCCGCGCAGACAGGGCCAGCAGGGTAGACGGCAGCAGCTCCGTGAGCCGGTCTGCCGCAATGGCTTCACGGTAGGGTTCCGATTCCACCGCGTTGCGGTGGATGCGCCGAATGCGGGCCGCCGGGTTCGGCTCGGTGGTGGCCAGGTCCAGCAGCATGGCAGACATCTGGTTGCCGGTGGCCCGGCGCAGACTGCTGGAGCGCACAGAGATCGGGGTCATAGCCACCAGTGACCGGTCTGTCCGGGTACCTTGCGCCAGCAGGTAGCGGCGCAAGGTTTCGGCACACAGGCCCAGCACCACATCGTTCAGGGTAACGTCTGCCAGGCCAGCCTTGATGGCTTTCAGGCGTGACAGGCTGATCCGGATCGAAACCAGTCGCCGGTTGGCGGTAATCTGCCGGTTAAACGGGCTGTGGGGCGCAGTAAAAAGGGGCAGCGGCAAGGGCAGCTTGCGCAGCTGGCGTTGGATCAGGCCCCGGGTAGTCACCTCTGCTGCATTGTAGGCCAGCGAGGCAAACTGCATCGGGGTTTTCAGCATGTTGGCGCCGGCCTGCAGAAACACCCGCTCTTCAGAGGGTTCCGGTCGTGGCAGCCAGGGCCGGGGCTGGGGTATGGGCCTTGGTTCTGGCGTGTATTCCAGCAACTTGCCCATGATTTCCTCGCCGCTGAAGGCATCAATGGCGGCGTGGTGCAGCTTCACAATCAGGGCAAAGCCTTCTTTCTCGCCTTCTTTGTCGTCCAGTTTGAAGCCGTCCACAAAGGTGATGTGCCAGAGAGGGCGGTCCCGCTTCAGGGGTTCTTCCAGAATTTTTGACGCCAGCGACATCAGGCTCGACTGCTTGCCGTGTTCACCCAGGTTGACATAGGCCAGGTGGCGCTCAATGCTGAACTCCGGGTCGTCGATCCAGTACGGGCGGCCCAGGCGCAGGGGGATTTCCTTGAGCTTCTGCCGGAACAGGGGAACGATGTGCAGGCGGCTGCGCAGGTAGGCCACAAAGGTGCTGAAGGCAAGTGGATATTGAAGCTCGCTGGCATCGAACAGGTATACCCCGCCAATGTGCATGGGCGTGGTTTCTGATTCAAGGTACAGGAACGAGGCATCCAGTTCCGACAGCTGACGCATTGAGCCACTCCCTTGTGTGTCACGTTTTACGATGCGGGTTCAGGAGTATATCGTAAAGTAATCGGGCGCCGGTTGGCTTCAACGCCCGTGATTTATACGGAATTCAGCCAGTTACGGATGGCCTGATCTTCGCTGAGTCGATCCCAGAACCACATCAGGGCCTTGCCCTTGTCTTCATTGTGGCGGGCCAGGTGGATGGCAATGGCGGACCTTGGCTCATGCACCTGCCGGGCAACCAGCGAGCCCCGGGACAGCTGCTCACGAATGCGCGGCTCCGGTAACCAGCCCACGCCCAGCCCGGCTTCCTGAACGGCAATTTTCTGATCAATATTACTGACGGTAAGGGTGCGCTGCCGGCGGAAAATGCCGGCATGGCCCGGAGGCAGGGAGCGGGAGGTATCGGCCGCCACTGCGGCCGGATAGCGGGCAATATCTGCTTCGGCCAAGGGCTCTTCCGCACTCGCCAGCGGGTGGTTGGCGGCCACGGCAAATACAAATGGCACTTCACCGAGGGCCTTGGTAGCGAAGTTGCCGGCCGGCTTGCTCAGCTGGTCGGCACCCACAATTATGTCCACCCGGCGGCTCTGCAAGGCATCCCAGGCGCCGGCAAACACCTCTTCCACAATCTGCACATCCACCGGCACGCCCAGCTGGTTAAAGGCCTCGATGGCGGGAAACAGGCAGTCTGCCGGCATCAGCGAGTTGAACCCGATCCGCAGCCGGGTTTCCCAGCCCTCGGCCACCTGCCGGGTGGTGTGGGCCAGGTTCTCCGCCGCCTCCAGCAAAGAGCGGCCTTCTTCCAGCAGATAACGCCCCGCCGGCGTGAGCACCGCTTTGTGGCCACTGCGGTCAAAGATGCTGACGTTAAGGTCTTCTTCGAGCTTCTGAACCGTGTAACTGATGGCCGAAGGGACCCGGAACAACTCCCCCGCCGCCCCGGCAAAACTGCCCTTGCGGTCAATGGCGTCGAGTACTTTAAGTGCGTCTATGGTGATGGCTGTATGCATGTTCGAATTATCTGAAAGTGTTTGCCAGAAATGCTTGCTATCAGCGTAGCAGGGCAGGGGTTAGTCTGTCCCCAGGTTGAAGAAATTCTTTGCCACGGAATCCACGGAAGGACACGGAAAGAGAAAAACTGAACGACTCTTAGCCACGGACACTCACGGACGCTCACGGACAAAGAAAAAGAAATCTTTTGGCTTTTCGTCCGTGTGGGTCCGTGAGTGTCCGTGGCAAAAATCAGTTCTTCTGTTCAGTAGTTTTTCCGTGTCCTTCCGTGGATTCCGTGGCCAAAAACAAAGGAGTCCCACATGGGCTTACTAGTAGACGGCAAATGGCACGACCAGTGGTACGACACCGACAAAACCGGCGGCAAGTTCGAGCGGGAAGCCGCCCGCTTTCGTAGCTGGGTAACACAAGATGGCTCCGCCGGGCCCGCGGGTGAGGCTGGTTTCGCGGCGGAAAGCGGCCGTTATCACCTGTATGTGTCCATGGCCTGCCCCTGGGCGCACCGCACCATGATCTTCCGGAAGCTCAAGGGTCTGGAGCCGCACATCGGTGTGTCTGTGGTGCATCCCGACATGGTCGAGAATGGCTGGGAGTTCCGGCCCGGGGACGAGGAGCACCAGGACCACCTGTACAACTCAGAGTTCATGCACCAGGTTTACACCCGCGCGGCGCCGGATTATTCCGGGCGGGTGACGGTGCCCGTGCTGTGGGACAAGCAGCGGGAAACCATCGTCAGTAACGAGTCGGCGGATATTATCCGCATGTTCAACTCGGCCTTTAACGGGCTTGAGGGCGTAAATGCGGAGTTGGACCTGTATCCGGAACGTATGCGCGGTGAAATCGAGGCGGTGAACGGGCGGGTGTACGACACAGTGAACAACGGCGTGTACAAGGCCGGTTTTGCCACTGCCCAGGATGTGTATGAGGCGGCTTACAGTGAATTGTTTGAGTCACTGGAATGGCTGGAAGCGAAGCTTCAGAGCCAACGTTATCTCACCGGCAGTCAGCTGACTGAGGCCGACTGGCGCCTGTTCACCACGCTGATCCGGTTTGATGCAGTGTATTACAGCCACTTCAAATGCAATCGCCAGCAGATTCGGGATTATCCGAACCTGTCCGGCTATTTGCGGGAGCTGTATCAGGTGCCGGGCGTGGCGGAGACGGTGGATATCCGCCAGATCAAGCAGCATTACTACGTGAGCCAGCGCACCATTAACCCGACGCAGATCGTGCCGGTGGGGCCGGAGCTGGACTTTGAGGCGCCGCACGGGCGCGATCATCTCAGCTGATGGGGATTTAGCTGACCCGGGCAACCGCCACTTCGGTCAGCAGTTCCAGGGCCTGCCGGTGCTCGGACTCCGGCAGGCAGGTGAGCAGGTCTTTTGCGATCTGCGCCTGCTCTTTCGCCTTCGCCATGGTGTATTCGATGGCGCCGGAGGCCTTCACAATCTCCAGAACCTTCGGCAGGTCGTCCAGGCCGCCCTTGCGGATGGCCTGGCGAATCAGCTGGCGTTCTTCATCACTGCCGTTGGCCATGGCGTAAATCAGGGGCAGGGTGGTCTTGCCTTCGGCCAGGTCGTCGCCTACGTTCTTGCCCATGGCTTCGGCATCGCCCAGATAGTCCAGTACATCGTCCACCAGCTGGAAGGCCAGGCCCAGGTGCTTGCCGTAATCTCTGAGGGCTGTTTCCTGTTTCGGGGCTGCGCCGGCCAGCAGTGCGCCGGTGTGGGAGGAGGCCTCGAACAGCATGGCGGTCTTGTTGTGGATAACCACCATGTACTGCTCTTCGGTGATGTCCGGGTTCTTTACGTTCATCAACTGCATCACCTCGCCCTCGGCAACTACGGCCGTGGCGTGGGACAGCACCCTCATGATCGGCAGGTTTTCCAGCTCCACCATCATCTCGAAAGACCGGGCATAGAGGAAATCACCTACCAGTACGCTCGGGGCGTTGCCCCAACGGGCATTGGCGGTGCTGCGGCCGCGGCGCATGTCAGAGGTGTCTACCACGTCGTCGTGCAACAGGGTGGCGGTGTGCAGGAACTCGATCACCGCAGCCAGTTTCAGGTGCTCGTCCTGGCTGTAGCCTGCCGCCCGGCTGGATAGCAGAACCAGCAACGGCCTCAAGCGCTTACCGCCACTTTCAATAATGTACTGGGCGATTTTTTCCACCATCGGGACATCCGAGGCAAGCCGCTGGATTATCAGGTCGTTAACGCGGCTGAAGTCGTCCGCAACGGTGTCATGGATACGCTGGGCTGTCATCGGGCTGAAACGTCCCTTGCTGGTGTTTTCGTTGAGTTTTCGGGCAGGTCGCGGCAATGCTAGGTATTGCTGCCTACAGTGTCAACTTGAACCGGAATCCGGCTTGTATTGCCCGGCGGCTTTTCGTACAATCACGCGCCCAACTCATCCCAACCTGCGCTCCCTGCAATAGGGTCGCCAGAGCGCTTCCCTTAGAACCAGGTGGATAAGAGCAGGGATGGGTCAATCGCGGAGACTATGAATGTACGCAGTTATTGTTAGCGGTGGTAAGCAGCACCGTGTAAAGGAAGGCGAAACTCTGAAGCTGGAAAAGCTGGAAGTTGAAACCGGCGGCTCTGTTGAGTTCGATCGTGTTCTTCTGGTTGCCAACGGCGACGACGTAAAAGTTGGCGCTCCGGTAGTTGAAGGCGCCAAGGTGACCGCCGAAGTGGTTAGCCACGGCCGTCATGACAAGATCAACATCATCAAGTTCCGTCGTCGTAAGCACCACATGAAGCGTCAGGGCCACCGTCAGTGGTTTACTGAAGTCAAGATCACGGGTATCCAGGGCTAAGCCCTCGAATAACCCCTTAAAGAAGGAGGCTGGTAATGGCTCATAAAAAGGCAGCAGGTAGTACCCGTAACGGTCGCGATTCCGAGTC
>Ga0209075_1000502_pt1 | contig 38472 bp, 61 predicted proteins | sample Stecom2011_FD_187523 | JGI IMG/M metagenome (GOLD analysis project Ga0209075, IMG submission 187523) | Agricultural soil microbial communities from Utah to study Nitrogen management - Steer compost 2011 (SPAdes) (version 2) | ecosystem: Environmental > Terrestrial > Soil > Agricultural land...
GCAGCAACTACATGACGCACTGGAAGCAGATCGCTGTGCTCGTGAGCCTCATCCCGCTGCTCTCGGTGACTGGCTGCGCAAGCACTCAGACGGTCTATAAGACCAACACGATCTATCGCAACCCTCCGGCGTTCCTGCTTGCCGACTGCCCAGTGCCTGAGTACACAGGTACGCAATGGGGCGACGTTGTGGCGTATGCGGGGGAGGTTCAGACGATGTTGAGCATCTGTAACACGGACAAGGAATTGCTGAGAGAGTGGGTGGGTACGCATGACTGATTTTCCCGACTATAAAACCGTTTCGGTTAACAGCTTGGTGCCCTACGCCCGCAACAGCCGCACTCACAGCGATGAGCAAGTGGCGCAGATAGCGGCCTCAATAAAAGAATTCGGATTCCTGAATCCCATAATTATGGATGGCGAGAACGGCATTATTGCAGGCCATGGACGCGTATTGGCTGCGCAGAAGTTGGGCCTTGAGCCGCTGCCTTGCGTGGGGGCGTCCCACTTGACGGACGCCCAGCGCAAGGCATACGTAATCGTTCGCCGATGGCAAGATTTCACCGGCAAGCAAGCCACGCTGGAAGCGACCGGAGAGACATTCGAGGAGGTGAGTGATGGCAGAGAAGCGCCGGACCAAGCCGCCTCATGAGCCGACCAAGGCCACCCGCGACACCGTGCAGATGCACACCCTGGTCGGCACCACGCAGGGCGACATTGCTCGCGTCATCGGGATTGACGAGAAGACGCTGCGCAAGCATTACCGCGATGAGCTAGATCTAGCGAAGGCGAAGGCCAACGCAACCATTGGTGGTGCGCTGTTCAATAAGGCCAAGGCAGGCGATACCACGGCTATGATTTTCTGGATGAAGACGCAGGCCGGGTGGCGCGAGAAAGCCCCCGAAGGCGGCTCCGACGACATGGCCGCCGCCCTAGCCAAGCTAGCGGAGAGCCTGCCCGGATGAATCCCGCCTTGCAGCGCCAACTGGACCGCTGGTATGGCCTCAAGGACATCCCCGAGCAGGTCCGGCTCATTACCGAGGATTACCGCTTCAAAGTGGTTCCCGCTGGCCGTCGCTCCGGCAAGACCGAGCGAGCCAAACGGTTTCTGGCCAAGCAGGCTATGAAGAATCCCGGCGAAACCTACTTCGCAGCCGCACCGACTCAGGACCAGGCCAAAAAGATTTGGTTCGACGACCTGTGTGCCCTGACACTTTCATCTGCGCACCCGACACGGCCAAAGGTTAGCCCTCAGCCGATTATCACGCTGCCTAACGAAACCGAGATTCATATCATCGGGCTTGACAAGCCGCAGCGGATTGAAGGCATTGGCTGGACGGGCGGGATCATTGACGAGATTGCAGACATCAAGGGCAGCGCTTGGGAGGCAAACATTCTCCCGGCCCTGAACACGGTTAACCCCTTGCGCCCTGACTATCGCGCTTGGTGCTGGTTGATAGGCGTGCCGGACGGCCTGAACCACTATTACGAGCTTTACCAGTACGCGCTCAACTCAGGAGACCCAGATTGGGCCGGATATCACTGGAAGTCTGCCGAGATACTGCCAGCCGATGTGATTGAATCCGCCAAACGGGTTATGTCGGCGAAGCAGTACAAGCAGGAGTTTGAGGCAAGCTTTGAGACTGCAACGGGGCGGATATACGAGGACTACGGCCGTGCCAACCACACCAGCGCCACTATCGAGCCGCACGAGCAGCTTTGCTGGATGCACGACCAGAACTTTACGCCGCTGTCCTCAGCCATTGGCGTGAGGCGCGATAATGATTTGTATCTGCTGGATGAGATCGTGCTGGAAAGCGCCATCAGCAAGCAGTCAGCCCTTGAGTTTGTGTCGAAGTACGCCGATCACAAGAACAAGCACGTCTTGATATACGGCGATCCGGCAGGCAAGGCGGGCGAAAAGCACGGCCACGCATCCGACTACACCGACATTGAAGGCGTTCTGAAGTCGAACGGCTGGGGCTACACCCGCAAGGTTAAGAAGGCACACCCGGCCATCAAGGACCGGCAGAACGCTGTCAGGGCAAAGATTTGCACCGCTTCCGGTGATCGTAGCCTGTTTGTAAACCCTTCAACGGCGGTTTGGTGTGACAAAGGCTTGTCTACCGTCCAACTTCAGAAGGGCTCGACGTTTCAGGAAGATCAGAAAAACGAATACCAGCACATCACCACGGCCATCGGCTATATGGTCGATGTTGAGTGGCCAGTTGACCGCAAAGCAGCGGGAATGAAACGAATCAGAGGTCTAGCCTAATGCCAGTTAGCAGCACGCACCCGCAATACGATCAGATTGCCGGCGACTGGCAGCGGATGGACGACGCCCTGGCCAAAGGCTCAGCGGTTAAAGACGCTGGCACCAAGTACCTGCCGAAAACATCCGGTATGCGTGAGGCCGAGGTAGCCGCCGCTGGCCAAGAGGCCATGCTGACGCCTGCACAAGCCCGTCAGTTATACGAAGCATACAAGGACAGGGCGGTCTATCCGCTTTGGGTGAAAGACGGACTGCGTACGATGATGGGCCTGCTGTCACGGCAAGAGCTAGAGATTCAGCTACCGCCACGACTCCAGGCGCTTGAGAATAACGCTACATCAGACGGATTCAGCACCAAGCAATTGTGGTTGCGGGTGTGTGTGGCGCTGCTATCAAAGGGCCGCGCACCCATGGCCGCAGATATTGACGAAGATGGCAATCCCTACGTAGCCGAGTACAGCGCCGAGAGCGGTATAAACTGGATGGTGGCGAACAACCGTGGGCGCAGTGACTTAACGCTGGCCGTGTTTCGCGAGAAGCGCAAGGTTGATGCAGGTGATGAATTTAGCCATGCCACCGAAGACGTGTACCGCGTGTTTTCCCTCATGGATGGGCAAGCTGTTGTTCGCGTACTTAAAGAGGACGGCGAAGAGATTGATGGTGATTTTATTGGCAACGAGTCACCGGGCAACACTAAACCGCTGACATTCTTGCCGGTTGTATTTGCAGGCACCACCGACAACAACCCCGATATTGACGAGATCCCGCTGCTATCCATGGCGCAGGCTGCGCTCAAGTATTACCAAGTGTCGGCTGATTACTACACCAGCATGCACTACACCAGCCACCCGCAGCCGGTTGTTACTGGCCTGCCGGACGATGCCGAGTTGCGCGTCACCGGGCCGATGGCCGCGTGGATGCTGCCCAGCGATGGCGATGCCAAGTATCTGGAATTTACCGGCGCAGGCATTGAGGCCAACCGCCAAGCCATGACTGATCAGCGTGATGCCGCCATGGAGGCGGGCGCAAAGGTGATGGACGTGGGCGCAGAGTCTGGCGAGGCCCGCAAGACACGGCAAGACGATCAGCATATGACGCTTTACGGCGTGGCCAAACAAGCTGCCGCCGCAATCAATCAGCTGTACCGCTATCTGGCCGAGTGGATGGGTGCAGATGTTGAAGGCGTAAACGTAGAGGTTGAGCCAAAATTCAGCCGCCAAGAGCTTGATTCAGCCATGCTTCAGATTGTCTCCAACATGCGTTTGGCTGGCGAAGTTCCAAGGCAGGTTGTTTATGAGGCTATGCGTAAGGCTCAGGTAACAGAGCTTACCGACGATCAGCTTGACGCCCTGAACGAAGGCGGGGATTTGATCGATGACGAAGACGCAGAGTAAGGCCGCCAAGGCCACGGCACAGCGCAAGATTGTCGAATCGATTGCGCGACATACAGCATGGCTTCACAGGGCGGCAACGGCTCAAGTTAACGACCTGACCGAGATCATCGACAAGTCAGGCGGCACTCTAGCAAGGCTGCTTAATGACCGGCTCGACAATCTGACACCGGCTGAGCTCAAGGCGTTTTCACAGGGCAAGTACACCACCAGCAGGCTCAAAGGCTTGCGCAAAGAAATGGACGCGTGGGCAAAAGCCCTTACCAGCGAAGTCACGCAAGCCAGTTTTGAGGGCTTCGAGAAGTTAGCCGGCTACGAGGCCAGTTACGCACGAGAGACGCTATCCGGTGCACTGACTGATACGAAGCTGCCGGCAGCACCTGCAGCCGCCGCAGCGATGAAAGCGGCCAAAGATGCGCCCGTGCTCGGGCAAATGCTAAGCGACCTTGTTAGCGACGTTACATCGCCGGTTAAGAAGCGCATTTATTCAACGATCCGGCAAGGCATCAGCGAAGGCCAGACAAACCAGCAAATCGTTCGGGCTTTACGTGGCACCAAGGCGCTGCAATTTAAAGATGGTGTATTGCAAACCACCCGGCGCGATGCAGAGCGCATGGTGAGAACCTGTAGAAACCACGTGTCGAACACAGCCATGAACGAAACATATCAGGCGCTCGGCGTGGAAGAGGTTGTTTGGACGAGTACCCTGGACGGTAGAACGTCAGATGTTTGCGCCACTAGGGATGGCACCCGCTATAAGGTCGGCAGCAACCACCCTACGCCTCCCGCGCACCCGAACTGTAGAAGCATTATCGCCCCATCACTGGACGGCGACATAATTGGACAGCGCCCATACGTCAGAGCTTTCGAGCCAGTCGGAAAGATACCGAAGGGCAAGCGCCCTGACGATATGATCGGCCAAGTATCAGCCAAAACCACCTATGCGGACTGGTTCGGAAGGCAGCCGGCAAGCTTTCAAAAGGAGTGGCTTGGCCCAAGCCGGTACAAGCTATACAAGAAGGGTGATTACAAGCTTGATCGCTTCGTTGATCCGACAGGAAAGCGTCTGACTCTGGATGAATTGCGGATTAAAGACCGCGAGACTTTCAGTGAGATATTCGGAAATCCCTAATAACTGAAACCAGCCGGCCATTGAGTCGGCTTTTTAATGCCTACAAGGTAGGCCACAACGCTCAAGGAGCAGAAGCCATGATTGATTTTGACGAACTCGGTATAGAGCTAGACGACGAAGTGAAGCAGAAGATTGCAGCAGCAGCGACAAAGGCGCACGAAGCAGACGTGGCCGGCCTGAAGGCCAAGCGTGACGAGTTGCTAGGCGCGCAAAGCAAGCTCAAGGAGCAGTTGCAGCAGTTTGAAGGCATCGACCCAGCCCGAGCCAGGCACCTTGAGTCAGTGCTATCCGAGAACGAAGAAGCAAAGTTAATTGCTGACGGCAAAATTGACGAGCTGATTAGCAAGCGACTCAGCCGAGAACAGGCAACATGGCAAAGCCAGATTGAGCAGAGAGACACTGAAGCGCAGCAACTACGCCAGCAGATCGAAGGGCTACAGGGTGCTACGATCAACAGCGGCATTGCAACGGCTGCACAGAAAGCAGGGCTGGCACCCACTGCCATTGAGGATGCCCAGCTACTAGCAGGGCACGCGGGCTGGAAGGTCGAAGATGGCGTCCCGGTCCTGCGTAAAGGTGAAGAAGTGGTAAGGGGCAAAAACGGCCCGATCACATTTGAAGAATGGCTGGAATCGCAACGCGATACTCGGCCCCACTGGTTCCCGACTCCCAAGGGGAGCGGCGCACAAGGCAACAGGTCAGGCGAGGCTTCGACCAAGACAATTGAACGATCAGCCTTTGACTCAATGGACGGCACGCAGAAGCGCGAGTTCTTGAGCAAGGGCGGCAAAGTAATCTAATTCGAGGCTTTAACTATGAGCAATACACTGACTGATTTAATCCCTGATTTGTACGCGTCTCTTGACGTTGTATCCCGAGAGTTGGTTGGCATGATTCCCGCCGTTACCGTGGACGCACGCACCAACCGTGCGGCCCTTAACCAAGATGTTGTTGTGCCTATCGTTCCGACCTCAAACAGCAAGACCGCAACCACTCCGGCTATGTCTGTCCCGACAGCGGCTGACCAAGTAATCGGCAACACCAAGGTCAAGATCAGCAATTCTTTTGCTGTGCCATTTTCGTGGTCTGGCAGCGAGCAGGACGGGCTGAACAGCAACGGTGCTGGCTATCTGCCGATTCGGGCTAATCAAATTGTGCAGGCAATGCGCACTCTGACCAACGCGGTAGAAGCAGATCTCACCGGGTTGTACAAAACATTTAGCCGCGCAGCTGGCAAGTCAGGAACCGTCCCGTTTGCAACCGCTGGCGACTTCTCCGATGCGTCCCAGACACTGAAGATCCTGAAGGACAACGGCGCTCCGGTATCTGATAACCACCTGATCCTTGGGACTGGCGCTGGCGCTAACTTCCTTGGCAAGCAGGCTCAGGTGCAAATGCAGGGCACCGACAGCATCCTCCGGCAAGGCGTTCTGGCCAGCACCTCCGGTATGGATTTGCGTGAGTCTGGGCAGATCGTGACGCCTTCCAGCACGCCCGCGACAGGCCACCTGGCTGACGGTGCGCACGCTATCGGAGCTACAACCATCAAAGTTAAGACCGGAACCACAGAAATCTTCGCGGGCGATGTTGTGACGTTTGCTGACGATGCTAATCAGTACGTTGTCGCAGTTGGTTTATCTGGCGGCGGTGGCGATATTGAGATAGGCGCTCCCGGCTTGCGGCAGGCGCTAGCTACCGGGAAGGCTATGACCGTTGTGGCGCAAGCCCCGAGAAACCTTGGCTTCAACCGCTCTGCAATCGTTCTGGCTACCCGTATGCCCGAGCGCCCGCAAGAGGGCGACATGGCGCTTGATGTGTTGACCATCACCGACCCGCGCTCCGGCCTTGCCTTCGAGGTGAGCATGTACCCGGGATACCGGATGGTTCGCTATGAGATCGCGCTGGCTTGGGGTGTAGCTAACATCAAGCCTGAGCACACAGCAATCCTGCTGGGCTAAAAACACGGGGCTTCGGCCCCGTACTTATTCAAGGGGGCGCTATGATCGAGTACATAACCGTTGGCGACGTTGATAGCGCTCTGCCTGCTGACTGGGAAGGCACGGGCGACAAAGACGAAGCCGTGCTTCAGGCCAACGCTTATCTAAACACGCTGAGGTTTAAGGCATGGGATACGCAGCCAGACGCCGTTACCCGCGCAGGCGCTGAGCTGGCGAGAGAGTCAGCCGCTGGCAACCTGTACCAATCGACGGACGGCACTGTAAAGCGTAAGAAAGTAAAGGCCGACACTGTAGAATCAGAAAAGGAATACGCCGACGGAAGCATTGCCAGATCCGGTTCCATGCAGTTTGTTGATGCGCTGCTTGAGCCGTGGATTGTGTCGGGTGGCTCTGTTCAGCTACTGCGGAGGCTGTAATGGGGCTACGCTCTGAAATACAGGCCGATATTGCTGAGGCATTCGACACCGACTTAGCGGACGCTGTGCAGACGTTTTCAGGTTCGCGAACAGTGCAAGGCAGCTATGACCCGGCAACCGGCACCAGCACAACTACCACTGTGACTTATACAGGGCGCGGGGTTTTTGGCTCTTTCAAGGCTGAAGAGCTGAATCAGCATATTGTCAGTACTGATGAGAAGCTATACGGCATTTTGCAAAACGAGCTTTTGGTGAACGACGAGCAGGGCCAGCCAACCTCCGTGCCAGCGACCCCTGAGACTAGCGACTTGATCAGTGGCAAGCGGGTTGTTGCCGTGATGCGTGACCCAGCTTCAGCAACGTGGACAGTAGCCCTACGAAAAACCTGATACAATTGTTGCGTGCGGCTAGACCGGCCAGTCGAAAAGGGTATCGCCTACCCCTGCCGCACTCTTTCAAGGCGATAACACGAGGCGATGTTATGAAGAAATGCACGAATTGTCAGAAGGTTAAGCCGTTTTCGGAATTCTGGAAAAGGAAGCAGTCTCTGGACGGACTCCAGCACAGATGCAGGGAGTGCTTGAGCAAAAGGTTTTCGGAATATCGCAAATCCAAGCGAGGGATAATCAACCAGATTTATCGGAACCAGGTTTCAAGCGCAAAGCAAAGAGGTATGGCGCTGCCGGAATATTCCATAGCAGAGTTCTATGACTGGATTATTTCAAAAAGAGCGTTTCATCGCATTTACAATGAGTGGGTGAATAGCGGATACAAGGAAACTGAAGTACCTAGTTGCGACAGAGTTAATGACAGAATCAGTTACAGGTTTGACAATATAAGGGTCGTGGCCTGGAAGGATAATTGGCATAAGATCCATGATGACGTAAAGTCAGGCAGGAACACGAAGAGATGCACTGCTGTAGATCAGCTTTCTTTAGATGGAAGGCTTGTCCAGAGGCACCACTCTATGTCGGCCGCTGCAAGATCAGTGAAAGGCAGCCAAGGAACGATTTGGAAAGCCGTAAATAATCAATCGATTCAGATGTATGGTTATCGATGGCGATATTCTCTGGAAGAAAATGATAACTCAGAGATCATTAAAAAATCCGCGTAACAAACCATCAAAACAGGCCCGCCAAGTGCGGGCTTTTTTGTGGGCAGGAGGAAGACATGAGCTGGTCCCGCTCGCTATCAGGCTTTACTGATCAGGTAGAGAAAGATCTGACGAAGAAGCAAAAGGATATGGCCGTTTACGCACTACAGCAGATCATATTCGGATCGCCGGTAATGGACGGAACCTATCGCGGCAATCACCGGGTCACGGTTAACGGCGAGACTCAGGACTACGACCTAAGCACTGCCGACAAGTCAGGGCAGATGACGCTCAACGAAGGGCTGCAAGTCATCGGATCAATATCCAGACCGTTCGGAACCGTAACCATTCAGAATAACTTACCGTACGGCGAGCGATTAGAAAACGGTTGGTCAGACCAGGCGCCCGCAGGCGTTTATAGCGTTGCCGAGCAAAGCACAAAGGAGCGGTTTAAATGACCTTTGAGGACATAAGAAAAACCGTTGAGGTGCGCATGGCCGCATGGGCGACCGCTAAAACTATCTCTGTGGCTTACGACAACGTGAAGCCTTCATTCGATACTGCCGCATTAGACAAGTGGGTGCGATGTACGATCATTGACGGCGACAGCTTCACAGCCGGCATCGGTAGCGACCCTTGCGTGCGCAGAGTTGGGCTTGTATCCATGCAGATTTTCACGAGGCGCGATAAGGGCTCACTGGCAGCCAGAGAGATTGCCACTAGCCTTGCCAGCCACTGGGAGTATTACCAGAGCGGCGGGTTTAGCACTCAGGCAGCGCGGCTAATAAACGTCGGTCCTGATGACAATTACTATCAACTTAACTTGCAGGTCGGCTTCACCGCCGATTAACCACCAAGCACCACCCAACCAGCCCGCCTCGATGCGGGTTTTTTAATACCTAACTGAAAAACCCGAGAGGTAATAGAGATGGCTGAGAGTAATAGAGTTCGCATAGCTTACAAAGCCGCAGGCGCACCCGTAACAGGATGGAAAACGCTCCGGCGCACAGGCGACAGCCTAACCGTTGGAACCGAAACCGTAGTATCAGACGAGATCCGAAGCGACCGGTTGCGCGGCGGCTCGAAAGTTGTCACGCAGACCGCCGGCGGCACGATTGATTTCGAGTTCAGCGCAACGTCGTATGACGAGATCCTGGAAGCGGCATTTATGGGCGCATGGACGAACAATGTGCTGGAAATCGGCACAACCACCGTAAAGCTGGACATCCTCAAGAGCTATCTTGATGAGGCCCGGCACGTGCTGATTGAAAACTGCGAGATCAGCAATCTGCAAATCACGATGGACGCTGCATCGAAAATCACCGGGCAGATCACCGTCATGGGCACCACCATCGATGATGACTACGCAATCACAACCGACGCATTCGCCGCACCGGGCACTAGCCTGATCATGGACAGCTCAAACAACCTTGGCAGCATCCAGGTTGACGGATCACCCGTTGCGGGCGTTTGCTTCACTGGCATGGGCTTGACGCTGGATAACGGCCACAGCTCTGACCAGTGCCTTGGCACAGCGACACAGCAGCACTGGAAAGGCTCGGCAACCGTCACCGGAACCGTAGCCATGCGCAGTTCAGCCGCAGCGTTTACGTTGTGGGAGAACACCATCACGAACACGCCGGTCAAGCTGTCTTACGTCCTCACCGATGGCGCAAAGAGCTACACGTTTGAAGTTGCAGCGGCTCACCTTGCAGGCGACCTGCCGAGCGGTGGCCTGGATGCAATATTGTCGTTTGATCTGACATTCACAGCGGCAACAGGTGCGGCAAGCGCTTACCTGAAGGTCACTCGCGTACCTTAACCAGTTTGCGCCCCTTGGCTGTTTGTCCCGTGGCCTTGGGTGCGCTCTAAATAACGGGACAGTTTATCAACGGGATAATTGAGGTAATTGTTATGGCTTACGTGTTCAAGAAGTACGACGACAGCAAAAAAGAGAAAGGCGCTTGGGTAAACATTGACGGCGGGCGCTTCAAAATTGCATCAATCTCAACATCTGCTGTCGAGCGGAAAAACGAAGAGATACGCGAGCGCAACGAACGCGAATACGGCAAAAGCCGCCCACCGCTTGAAGTGCAGATCGCCGACGACGCAGAGGCTATCTCTGAGGCTTTGCTGCACGACTGGGAGGGCATTGTTGCTGAAGATGAGGCCGGCGAAGAAGTGCCGGTGCCGTTCACTCGCGAAAACGCCTACGAGCTTTTGCTGAACGATGACCCGCTGCGAAAGCGAATCTTGCTTGAGTCTCAGAATATGGCGAACTACCAGCGGGAGCGGGTGGCTAAGCAAGCAAAAAAGCGGCGGAATACCTCAAGTTCCTGAAGGAGTGGAAAGGCGACCGGGAGCAGTACGCCCTGGTTGCCAGGCTACTAGAGGTAGACGAGCCGCCACCAGAACTCGATGAGCGAACAGCCTTCTGGATCAATGCTTTCAACCTGCTGTGCCGAGGCAGGCCGCAGGCGATGAGCGGTATCCCCTGCCTGCCACCGCTCGACATTCTGGACACGGCAGAGCGCCTTGGGTGGCCGTGTGAGCCATACGAGTGCATCGAGGTCATTACCGCTATGGACGATCAGTGGCGGGACTTGAATGCCTGACCTTCTCTCCCTTCTTGTGTAAGATAAATTGAATGCGGGCAAGGGAGAAATGGTGATGCAGATAGCTATATTTGTGGTTCTGGTAATTATAGCCTTGGTGCTTGCGCCTTGGCTGATTGGCGTTGCTGCGGCATTGGTGGCTGCCTACGGCGTGATTATTGTCGTTTTGGGAGGCATAGCCATTCTTTCGGGCATTGCTGTCGTTTTATGGGTGGTGATGACGGACAGAGAGCCGGCCGAGTCGCCCCCTTTAGTGGGAGCTAGGACAAGTTGTCGCTATTGCCAGGCCGAGATATCGTCCAGCTTGGCATTCTGCGACAACTGCCACCACGAGCAGTAGCCTAGAAACATCGAACGAAGCCCGCCATTGAGCGGGTTTTTTTTATGCCCAAATTTGAGGTCGCCATGGCATATTCTTCTCGCTTGGAGTTAGTCGTTGATTCGCGCACAGGCGAAGCACGGCTGCGCAACTTTCGCACAGAACTTGGTCGAACCGAGCGTGCCGGTAGCAGTGCAGGCGAAACCATTGGCCGGACCTCCCGCCAGATTGACGGCATGGCGACCGTCACGCAGACCGCAACCCGAGCACTGACTGGCTTGGCCGGGGCGCTAAGCATTCGCGAGGTTATCCGTTACAGCGATGCCTGGACAAGCGCAGGCAACCGCATCCGCGTTTACACCGACAGCGTTAGCGAGATGCAGCAAGTTCAGAGCCGACTCGTATCAGCAGCAAGGGATACCCGTTCAAGCTTTGAGGCGACTGCCGACCTCTATGCAGCCCTCGCCCGGTCCAACGACGAGCTTGGCCTGTCGCAAGATAAGCTGATTGAGCTGACCTCAACCATCAATAAAACCTTTGCACTCTCTGGCGTCGAGGCTCAGGCCGCAGCGGGCGCTATTCGCCAGCTCGGGCAGGGCTTGGCGGCGGGTGCGCTTCGCGGTGACGAGTTTAACTCCGTAGCTGAGCAAGCGCCGGACATTATGCGGGCCATTGCGCAGTCTCTCGGCATGGCTATTGGCGATTTGCGCGAGTTTGCGGCCACTGGTGGCATCACCGCTGAAATCATCGTGAACGCGCTCTCAGAAGCTCGGGAAGAAATTGACGGAAACTTTGCCCGGTCAATCGCCACTTTTGGCCAGAACCTAGAGAACGCGCAAACCAACCTGATTGAATTTGTCGGCACCTCGGACACCCTGGCAGGGGCAACCTCGGCTTTGGGCGGCACTATTGAAACCCTGAGCGAAAACCTAGAGACCATCGCCGACATTGCAGTGGTAGCGGGCACGGTATTCGCGGGCCGCTTGGCCGGTGGTGCAGCCGCAGCAGGCGCATCAATGGCCGCCGCTCAAGTTCAGGCGCTGAGGTATCAAGCCGCTCTTGCGTCTATGGCGGGAGCCTCCCGAGTGGCGGCAGCCGGGCTTGGCACCTTGGCGGCCGCTGCGCGCGGGGCAAGCGGTGCAATGGCATTTCTCGGCGGCCCCGTGGGCTTGGCTGTTATCGCAGCCGGATCGCTATTTTATTTCCGGGATGAAATCTGGAAGTCTGCCGAGGCCACCAAAGGGCTTAAAGAGCAGCTCGACGGCGCGGCTGAGTCAATGGATACGTTTACAAAAGCGGGCCTTGAGAGTCGCAGGGCCGAGCTATCGGCGCAGCTTGAGGACATGCGAGCTAAAGCGACCGCTCTCGCAAAAGAGCTTGAGGCTAAGCGGCTCGCAAATGTCATGTACCAAGGTCGCCCCGGCGCAAACCCAAGAATGGAAGGCACGATAAACCGAGAGCTGCAAACAGCTCAGGCTGACATGCTGCTGCTTGAAAACGCCATAGGCGATGTGGATAACAGCCTTGATCGGCTAGGCGAAACACAGGGCAAGACCGGTAAAACCACCGAACAACTCGCCCGCGAGGCCCGCAATCTGGCCGAGGCCTGGTACAGCGTCCGAGAATCGACCGGCGATGCGCTGGACTCGATGATGGAGCGCCTTGGGCTAATTGGCGAAGGTACAATTCAATTCCGCCGCGACATGGAGCTGGTGCAGAAAGCCTTCGCCTTGGGGCTGATTGACGAGGCTCAGGCGGACGCCATTGCGAACGCAATGAACGATCCGAAGCACTGGGAAGAAGCCGGCAAAAAGTCCGGCGAAGAGTTCTCACACGGCTTCGAGTCCCAAGTTGACCGAGTAGCTGATAGCCTGCAAGACGCCATAGCATCCGGCAACTGGGCAGGTATTGGCGCGACCATTGGCGCAACGCTGGCATCCAGTGCCGCGCAGGTCATGGGCGACCAAGTGGCGGGCAGTCTTGGGCAGGGTATTGCTGGCGCTATCGGCGGCCCCATCGTGGGCGCGATTGCAGGCGGGCTTGTTGGGTTGGCCGCGCAGAAGATCAGCGACTACTTCAGTGACGACTGGGATCCAACCGAAATGCGTCAAGCCGCGCAAGGAACCGGCACGCTACTTGGCTCCATTAGCGAGAAGTCTCAAAGCATCAGCAAAGGCATGGACGTTACCGCATCGGCAACCAGCCAGCTTGTGGGAATTAACCGATCCATGCTGCGGGCAATGGAGCAGGTGAACATTGGCATCCAGGGTGCATCTGCAAGGGTGGCGCGGGGTGCATCTGGAGTGTCGTTTGGCGCTCCGTCAGCGGGCGGCCTGTCCGGCTCTGATTTCAATATTACCGGTGGCGTCATGCCACTGATAGACGGAACCCTTAACGCGGCATTTGAGTTTTTCGACGGCGCGATAGACCTGTTCACGTTCGGCTTGATTGATCTCGGCAAATTGCTGGGCGGAAAATCCCGTCAGGTAGACGAAGGCGTCAACATCGTCGGCGGCTACATTGGCGACCTTGTTGATGACGTTGTGGTTCAGTCCTTCGCCACCTTCAGAGTTAAGAAAAACGTTTTCAGCAGCACCAAGACCAAAGAGAAGTACCAGAATCTCGGCGACGAAGTAACCGATCAATTCAGTCTCGTGTTCGAGAGCATACTGGATAGCGTGGTGGCTGGCGCAGGCGCACTAGGCATTGACGCATCAGCAGCCAGCGGGTTTAGAGTTGGCACCCAGAAGCTGAGCCTTGAGGGGCTGAACGCTGAGCAACAGCAGAAAGAGCTTGAGGCTTATTTCAGCACTGTATTCGACAGGCTTTCTGCTTATACCGTGCCGTGGTTGGGTGAGCTCCAGCGTGCCGGCGAAGGTCTAGGTGAGACGCTGGCAAGGGTGGCGACTCAAACGCAAACTACCCAGTACGCGATTGACGCGATGGGCATCCGCTTTGACGACCTGGCAGGCCGTGAGCTTGTGGCGGCTTCCGAGCGCCTGATTGAGTTCAGCGGCGGTCTTGAGCAGTTTATCAGCGGTATGCAGGGCTTTATCAGCAACTTTGCTACCGAGGCGCAGCAGTTTGAGCTTGCACAGTCGAATCTAAACAAAGCCATGCGCGAGGCTAACTTGATATTGCCCGACACGCGTCAGGGCTACTATCAGCTCATGCAAGCGCAGAACGGCAGCACCGAGCAAGGAGCCGAAAACATCGCAACGCTACTTCGGTTGCAGGGCGTGGCGGATCAGTATTATTCGTCTCTCGAAGATCAGTCTAAGAGCTTTGTTGAGACGCAAAAGCAAGCCCTGCAAAGCCAAGTCTCGCTTCATCGCAGCGCTCTGAGCTCGGCGCAGCGCATGGCCGATTCGGTAGCGGACGCACTGTCCGGGATGATGATTGGCACGCCCGCAGCCGCAAGAGTGCGTCGAGAAGATGCCCTGTCCAGCCTGTCGGGCATGGTTAGCCGTGGGCGGGTTCGAGACACTGACGATTTGTCCGGCGCTCTAAGCTCCGCCACCAACATCAATGCCAATGACTACGCCAGCCTTAACGATTACATCCGCGAAGTTGCCCGCACAGGTGCTGTGCTGACGAACTTGCAGAAGGTGACGGATAAGCAGGTTTCCGCAGAGCAAAGGTCGCTTGAGGCTATTGAGAAAACGCTTGAACGGATGCAGCAACAAAGTGACGCACAGCAAACGGCTATCGCAAAACACACGGCGAAGACCGCCAAAATCCTTGAAAGAATTGAAATTGAGGGCGCGCCGCTGTGAAGCTAATCAAGCCGATTGACGGGATTGAAAATGTAACCACCAGCGATGCGCCTCCTGATGGCTTTCAGGCGTGGGAGCCTGACGGGCGACTGAACAGCTTTCCCGATGACCAGCTGCTATCTGTTGGCGGAAACTTTGCGTTCTACGCTCCGTTATCGGTTAGCAACAAAACGATCAGCATATACGATCTGGCAACTGGTGATGTTGATTCGACGGTTACTGATTCTGCCATCCGCTATATTTCCGAGCTTTCGGCAAGCCCGGACGGCACCCTGATTGCTTACGGGTATAGACTGGATAACGGCGACTCTGGCGTCAAGGTTTATGACACGTCGTCATCACAGGTCGTTTATAACCGGGTGGCGCAAGGCACCAATGGCGTTATCTCATGGGCGTCAGACTCGTCTGCCATCGTCTACTATGATCGATCTTTCGCGTTCCTGTACTGCGTTAAAGCGGAGTCGGTTACCTGGGGGTCTCCGGCCGTATCTGCTAACTTGCTGGACGAGTCTGGGCTAACTGTGTCAGGCATCGTGGCGATTTCACTGCAAACGCCAAGGCTCAGTGATGCGGGAATTGTTTTTACCGTCTATCGTGCCACAGAAAACCAATCCAGTGGTGGCGACACTGCCGTTGTGCTATCGCGCCTATCGCCTGCCATGGCGGTTACTCATACGCAGCTGCTACCGACATCAATTTACCCTCAAGGCATTCTTGCAAATGAGGTTAGATCAGAAGTCGCCATCATCCACGGCGGCACTGGGGCAAGCTTCTTTAATTACGCCGATTTAAATCCAATAGGCACTCCGGCGACAATTTCCGGAACGGCTTACAAGGGTCTCTCTGTGTCTCTGGATGGCGCTGAATTTACGCTTCAGGCAAGCTCCGTACAGCCGTACAACCGGACGTTTTCGCTAACCGATTACTCGGAGCTGACAGCCATGCCGGCGGTTGGCGGTTACGCCGATATTTACTACGCGACGGATTATTTTCTTGGGGTCAATAGGGATGGCACTTATGACATCGTTGACCTAGCAACCAATGCCCTGATCACTCAGTCCAACCCCACCGTCACCGCCGGCGACATATACATATACCAAGATCACGTATATGAAGCACTAAAGGACGGGAACGACAAGCCTGACGCTGGTACGCTAATGGATCCACCAACTTGGCTGGACAGGGGCTTTATAAACCCGCTGCGTATGTTCGACGGCAAGCTAGACAGCCTAACCACTGCCGACGGAATCCTAACCATTACCGTAAATTCCGGCACGCTCAATAACGGCTTGGCGCTGTTTAACGTCGGCGCGGCAACTGTTCGGGTGGTCATGGAGGACGACACGGCAGGGGTGGTTTACGACACCGAAGAAATCGCCATGCGCGATAACTCCGTTGTCCTTGGCTGGCATGATTACTTTTTCACTCCACGGCCTGCAAAAAAGGACTTGGCGCTTATCGACCTGCCGACTTACCCTGGCGCTGAAATCACCGTAACGATTAGCGCGCCGGGTACAACTGTGGAGCTTGGAGAGATTGTACTAGGCCGAGTGCAAACACTAGGCGAAACACAGTACAGCTCAAACGTAGGAATCATCGACAGCAGCCGAAAAGAGCGCGATCAGTTCGGAAACTACAGCGTGCTGGAGCGCCCATTTAGCAAGCGGGCGGAGTATGATGTACACATAATGAGGGCGGCTACTTCTGGTGTTCAGCGCATCTTGGCAGGCTATCGAGCCACGCCTATTGTCTATATCGGCAACATCGAAGAAGAGGCGCTAATCGTGTTCGGGTTCTACAGGGATTTCCAGATCAATTACGACAATTTTAGCATCAGTCACGCAACCATAACCGTCGAGGGTTTATAAATGTCCGCACCACAGATTACACCACTGCCCCTGGCCCCGAGTCCGAGCGATCCGGGCGATGTATTTGACGCTAAGGCGTTCGCTCTTACTAGCGCCTGGCCGGACTTTATAAATGAGACGAATGCAGCGGCAAACTACATTGAAGGCGGCGTTGATGCCGTTGCTGATAGCATAGCAGGAGCAACTGATACAGCCATAAACGCCGCCCAATCGGCCGCATCGGCTGCTTCCGCATCGCAGGTCGCACAATACGCAAGCGAGGCATCGAGCGCGACAGCAGTTGGCGCGGCTAATTTTAAAGGGAGCTGGGCAGGCTTGTCTGGGCCGCTTGGCCTGCCCTCTAGCGTCGAGCATGATGGGTATTTCTGGGTTTTGCTTGAGAGTGTTTCCGACGTAACGGCGCACGAGCCGGGTGCAGGTGGAAAATGGCAGATAATCTCGTCCCCAACGATACGCGAGAGACTGCTCAAAGAAGCCACACTCAACCTAGACTTTGCTAACAACAAGTATGAGGTGTATGAAGGCCCAGTCAGCGGCATGACCGCCAAGCCTTTCAATGACATTCTGAATTTCACCCGATCCAGTGGAGCAACTGCCAAAACTGCTACAGGAGGCATTACTGATGTCCTGACAGGCGAGCAACGGCTTGTTGGTAATCGTGAGGGGCTGCTGATTGAGGGGCAGCGGACTCGACTTAATACGATTGCTGCCGCACCAACAGCACCTGAAAATGTCACAGTGGCGGCAGCCGCTCACACGATCAGCTTTTACGGTACTGGTTCAGTAGGTTTGACTGGAGTTGCCACTGATACGCTTGTCGGAACGGGCGCTAATGATCGTGTGACTCTTACTTTTACACCTACGGCTGGCACCCTGACCCTGGCCCCATCCGGCACAGTGGCAGACTTACAATTAGAGGTTGGAAGAAATGCCAGCTCGGTTATCCGTGGTGAAGGCACCCAAGTAACCCGCGCTGCTGATAAATGTAGTCGGGCGTTGGGTGCTGAGTTTAATCAACAAGAAGGGACATTTTTGTTGGAATTTACTCCTGCTGGTGAGTTTGAGCCTTCGTATATCTTGACCGATGGCGCAAGCCGTAGAGTGTTTTACACGTTATCCAGCACCGCTCTTGTTGCTTATGATGGGAGCACGACAGTTAGTATTAACGGACTTACTTTGCTGACATCGAATAAAGCCGCTTTGTCATTTTCTAAATCCGGCGCTCAGATGGCCCTTAACGGAGCAGCTAACGCAAAAAATAACGGTTTTTCGTTTTCCGCATTTTCTGCTTTAGATTTTTTTATCTCTCGGTCCGGAACTATCTCAGCTTTCCAGTACTTCCCCCGTGCCCTAACCGAAGCCGAGATCATCGACCTAACAACACCGGGGGCTTAACATGCAACCAGACATCATAGGCACCATATACAAGCCCACCGGCGAAACCGACAGCGAGGGCGTTCCAGTGTTAGCGCCCATTGACGGTTATCACGTTAACTACCCTGCTGACGTTCCCGAGCTGGCACAGTACAAGTGCGACCCTCAACCTGTGACGCCTTATCGGGTGTACGCCGGGATTATGCCGGTGTGTTACGTCTTCCCGGATGAGGATGCGTTCAGAGAGCTTTTTCCAGCAACCCAAAACCAAAATGTAACCATTTGATATTTAAAAGGGTAGTGGCTGGCGAACGCTGGATATACCCTCACTGATACCCGCATTCGCCGCCGCTTGGGTCATCGCTTGAAATGCTCGTCGCTGCATTCGTCGCACAGCAATACGGCGTTCGATAGCACGCTTTCAAATCTGCACCCGCAATCACCAATGTCGTCCGGTAGTTGCAGCCGCGCTCTGATTTGACGCACAAAGTTGGAGGCGAATTCGGGATTTTCATTACACACTCTGGCTATCTCTTCCGCATCACTCTTTGTCAGCCCTTTAATAGGCTCATCCTCGTAGCCGAATACATTAAGTCCTGCAACTCCAAAAATTTTTTCACCTACCGTTATCGGGTAGGGCTGATAAATATACGCCTTGTTTGGTTCCGCTTTCATCACCCTGCCTCCCGGTATTCTGCCACACGCTCAGCAATCCATGCGTTGATTTCTGACTGCAACCACACCGACACCCGGCCCAACTTCACCGGCTCCGGAAATTCGCCCCGGCTGATTCTGCCATAAATCTCGGCCTTACATAATCCGACTGAGCTTATGACCTCTGGCAATCTTAGGAATCTTTCAGTCACTGCTCACCTCCCGCCTTTTCGGCCTCGTCGCGTAGGCGTTGGGCTTGCCTGTCAACTTGCTCCGCGGCTGAAGTGACGCCCTCCACAAAAGATGCGCAAGGGCTGCCGGGCAAATCTTTGAGCCACATTCCGAGAGCCTCACCGTAGTGCTCCAGCGCCTCGGCCTGCTTTCGCTTGATGAAGGGTTGAGAGTTCCCACTTGCTCTCATAATGCCGTGATAGTCCATCATGATTGCGTCCATGTGCCCGTAATCTCCTTGGTCAACATAGAATCCTTGCGCGCAGTGTTGCAGTCGTTCGCACAGATTTCTAAGCTCCGCCACCCTTGCCTGAGCCTGCTCAAGCTGCTTATACGGATCAACGAATGATCCACTGGCTACTACCTTCTCGACCGTGTTCCATGTGTGTTCGTAGTTCGGCCAGTCGCTCTCAACGACTACGCAATCTGTGCAGGGAATTCTCGCCCCGGACAGCAGGTCGCAGAGAGCTATATCCTGATCTTCGGACAAGTCCTTTATTTTAATAACGTAGTATCTGGCTTCGCGCTGAAAGTCACTCATCGCCTGAGCCCTCCTGCAGGTACCAGATGGTTTCTTTGACCATCTGCAGCTCCCAACCAGCGGGCTTACTGTAATCCTCCATTCGCCACGCCTCCTGAAGGTCTCCGCTCGCCTGAATTCTTGCGCCGAACTCTTCCTCAAGGACTTGCTTTATCCTGTGCAAAACGGCTGACTTGCCGCATTGGACAGGCCCGGTTACGGTGACGCAGGCCAATTCTGGGATTGATATTGCCAACTTTTTACTCATCGGCTTCGCCATCCTGTGGTGGTTGTGTAGCGGCCACCATTGCATCAAACGCAAGCTGTAGCTTCTCGGCTACTTCGACTCTTTGATCTTCTGGCCGGTTATCCCAATCGCCCACGGTTGCCAAGGCAAACGCTTTCACCGCTTCATTGGGTAGGCTTTCCGGCATCAGCACGTACCCCTCCGGCACTGGCTGAGGGGCTGCGCATGCATCACGAACGCTAAACCCTGCCTCATGAAAGCTACAATTGGCTAATTCTGATGATGCTTTGCGCAGCTTCTCGTTCTCGGCTTGTAGGGCTGGCGTAAACCTCTCCAGGCTCGCCCAGTCCGGATGGTCCGGGAAATCCCATTGTCTATCGCCCCAGCACAGCTCGCACCAGCACTCGGTGTCATACACGCGCAGGTCGCTCGCAGGCCACGAGAATTCCTCGTAGCAGCTTGTGCAGCCATACAGAGGCCGCTGATTTACTGTTCCGGGCTTATTGGTTGTCATGGCTGGTCTCCTGTGGTGGTTGTGGGCGCTTGAGGCCGGTGGGTTTCCATGCGTAATACTCACAGTCGATCTCATTTACGTACTCTCGATCAGTGCGCCAGCCACGGTCGTACCAGCACACCCATAAATACCCGTCACAATCCGCATCCGCCTCAGTCGGCAACCTCTCGCTGCACTTAATCCACCCATCACCCTCTGGCTGGGGTGTGGCGGGAATGGAGAGTAGGGCAGCCATATCTTCCCAAATGTTGTTCACGATCTGCGTGTAGTTGCCGCCAAACGTCTTGAGCCCTCGCGTAAGCGCGGTCACGCCCTCGTTCAGCATCTGTTCTGTTGGTACCTCCGGCACACTCCCTTGCTGGGCGGGCTGGGGGCCACGAGAAGCCTGAACGTTCAGGTCTTCCAGAATTTCCAAAACCAGTTCCTCGTGGTAAGTATCTTGGTCAGAGAAATGGATTGGCGTAAATCCACCCTCAACGGTGTCGTGATGCCCAGCCTCATAGCCAGAGTTGTAAACGTGGACGAACCACGGAAGACTGCCTTTGCCATCCTCCTCCTGCCCACCCTGAGCGCGGGCGGCTTGCCCATCTTTTAGCTCTTGAACAATCTCTTCAATGGTCATTGGCTGGCCATTTTTTAGAATTGCAGCCCCATCGCCGCAGATTCCTTGGCTGTACTCATGCTCAATCATCACCTGAGCCCTCCTGCTTTATGAGGTGTGCAACAGCGGCCTGTGTAGATGGATTGCACATTATCTCAGCGCCGCAAATCGTCTTAATTGGCTTGATGCAATTTGCATAACCGTCAATCATTGTCGTAGCGAGTCTTATTGACGGACTGGGGTATTCACTTATAAACGCCTTAACTTCAACGGCGCAGTCATATCTTAGTTGTGCCATCACTCGCCCTCCTGTGGTGGTTGTGGTATTTGAAGCCAGAGCGTTACCGCGCGATGCGGATCGTTTGCGAACCATTCGCTACCCGTGTCTGCGCAAACATCGACATAATCCAACTCATAACCGTCTACTCCGGGGATGCTCGTCAGAACCTCAAGGTCTGCATCCGGCAGTAAATCATCGACGCTAATCCACTCCGGCACTGCCTGAGCCTTTGGTGGGTGGGTGTAGCCTTCCAGAACATCCTCACCTTGCTGCGCTATTTCCCATAATGCCGGGCTGCGCTGAACCCGATTCAATAGGCCCAGCTGCACAAGCATGTCCAGCCAGTGGCGGCCAATATCAACATCCTGTCCATCCTCGGCGCACACGTCGAAACGCCGCAGCTTCTCGATGATCTTGGTGGCGAATTTCGGGAGCGCCACCGGCTCCGCATCACCCTGAGCGCGGTCTTCCATATGTTGCTTTGCTAACTCCCAGTCGGATCTCAAGATTGTTGCTCGTTCAACGTCAATACTATTTGTGCTTGTAAATTGCCGCTGGATTTTCTCAAACGCCTCTCTAATATCACTCATCGCCTTCGCCCTCCTGTGGTTCTCGAATCTCGACTTCGCCAAATCTCACGCAAAAATGATTTCCTGACGCTGCGTGCTCAAAAACAAAAAGCTGGTCTGTCGCAAACAGCAGCCTTGTCTTAACCCAGACTGACCTGAACTTAACCCCGACGCTGCGTATTTCACACGTCTCGCCAGGCCTCGGAATGAAAGTTGAAATCATCACTCGCCCTCCTGTGGTGGTTGTGGGGCTACGTCTAGCAGTGCACGGGCTCTAGACATCATTGCCTTGTGCTTATACGGCGGATCTTCGTCATAGTCCATTTGATAGATTCGCATAGCCTCAATCAGTTCTTCCAAGCACTCTTTCCACCCCTCCGTCACTCCGGCGCTTGGTGGGTGGGTGTAGAGCTGTGACCATTCAAAGCGATCACTAATCTCCGACATCAAGTTGCTATACTTGCTCTCATCGTCGCTGTTGCTATCATGCAGGTTGCATATAAGCTCACTCTCTACAGCGCACCACGCAACGCAGACCATTGCCTCAGTATTTGAGTCGTCGAACCCACGAACAAGGTAGCGCCCCGGCCTGTGTGGTTTTGGTGTCCATACCGGCTCCGCATCACCCTGAGCGCGGGCTTCCAGCAACTCCACCGCCGCATCAATCATCCTCCCCAACTCCTCAGGCAAAATGCCCGCCTCGTCCATAGTCCGTTCGTCGTCGCCGCGCCGCCATGCGTTGTATTTGCGCAGGTAGGCGGTAATCTCTCTAACACCACTCATAGCTCACCCTCCACCTTAACCATCTTGCCGCCGACAATTTCATACCTGTACCTGGCCGGCTTTGGTTCCGGCTCCGGCTCGTGCATAGCATTGCGGATCTGTTCGAGGTCGTTTACCTGCCCGTACAGAAGCGCAAACTCTTCGGGGTTGTTGAGGTCGGTCATTCGGGATTCCTCCATCGCATAGTTGCCGCAATAAAATTTATGCTCTTCACCGCCTCATGGCTCAACTTTTCAGGAGCCACTTTTAAGCCTATCTGTTTGTTCGGCGGGAAAATCTTAATGACCTCGCCGAGCAGACCTGCCTCCCTGGCCCGGACGTTTAGCGTTCTCGGCGTCGTCCCAAGCTCCGCGCACAGGTCGGTCTTGTTCAGGCCTGGATCTTCTTGCTTTCGCTTGCGCAAGTAGTCCAGCTTTTCCCTTGTGATCTGGAATCGCTTTGGCTTTGTCATGACTTCAACCTCCGTGCATCCAGTGAGAGGGGTTTGGCTTATACTGCATTTTTCGCTTCTCCGTTTTTGGCGTGCCACTCCTTGTGACATTTAGGGCACAACCAGCGTACAACCAACGGCTGCGCATAATCGTCGTGATGGCCGTGCAAGCGATTTGGTGATGATCCGCAAGACTCGCATAGTTCTGGTTTTTTGATTCTTCCGGCACGCACTGCATTGCCTAAAAGCACATGCGCCGCTCGCTTTACGGCGTTCCTTTCAATAAATCTTACCTTTGCCCTTCTGGTAGCATCTTTACCTGCCTTCGTTGATTGATATCTTCTGTGTCGCTCTCTAACCCTTGGGTCTTCCTTGAATCTTTTCTTGTCATAGGCCCTATAGTATTCGGCCTTTGCAGCCCTGTTAGCTCTAACCTTTGCCTTCCTGCACTCTTTGCAGGTGTTGTCATTGGCGTAGAATCCAGTGTCTTCAGGTAGCTCGTCGTTGCACCTATTGCAGATTTTAGTGATCATAAAAAGCCCTCCGTAGAGGGCATTATATCATTGAAAGGTATGTTTAGAAAGGAATCAATTATGTTCAGTTAAGGGCGCTAACCTTAACCCGCCTTTCGGCAGCTACCTGTTTCCAGGCAGATCAGACCATATCATCACCTACTTGAGGTGGCCCCCGCTTCCACTCGCTTGAGTGTACGCCTTACGGCTGGTCGTTGAACGTTCCCGTTTAGGGCTTCGCTGCTGATTGTCTTCGGCTTTATCCGGTCAGAGTTCCCAGCAATTCAAGGGCTTTTCACTGCCGCATCGCTACGGCAGGCGACATTCATTTATCGTCATCAAAATCATCTACCGGGGCCAAGCCTCCGCCCGCGCCAGTCGGGGCTGGATTGTTCTGCTGATACTGCTGCTGCGGGCGCTGTGCCGGTTGCTGTGGTTGCGCCTGCTGGCCTTGCGGCTGGGGACCAACGAGGCTGATCTCGCTAATGCGCAGCGTTACCGAAAAGCCCTGCGTGCCATCGTTTTTCTGGTATTGGCGCGTGCCAAGCTCACCCGTTACGGCGACCTGCTGGCCTTTAGTGAGGTACTGTATGAGGCCGGATTCGGCGCGCTTGCCGAACAGGGCGCAATCGATCCAAACGGTTTGTTTGTTGTCACCAAAACCGCTATCAACGGCCAGTGCGATACCGGCAACGGGCGTGCCGTTGGCGGTGTGGTTTACTTGGGCATCACGGCCAATGCGGCCGACGGCGGTAAATACGTTCATTTTGAGATCCTTACAGTCCATGAGGTTGTTGCTTGCTTGCGAAACTCATCAGGGTTCAGCCCGGATGCTTTAGCAAGGGCTTCGGTATCGACTGAGCCCTGTCGGGTAGTCGGGTAGGCCATGAGGCCGCAGCCCTTCGACTTTTTGCCCTCGGCCATTTTGATGAGCGCTTTCTTGAGCGCGTCTTGTCGTTTTTTGAGCGCCTTCATCTCGCCGTCAATTTCGAGGTATTCGGCGGCATGGTTCGCCCACGCCTCATCCTCTGACATATCGCGTTCGAGCGGTTCAAGGTGCGGGTTCTCGCCTTCTGGCAGGGTAATCGCGGCCTGGTAGTCGGCCATGAACGCCTCAAGCTCGGGCATGCGCTTTTCTAGCCAGCCCGCTTCGGCTTCAACCGTTTGCAGGCGGTGCGCATTGGGTGCCCAGGCGAAGTAATCCCAAGTGCCCCGGCCAGTGACAGCCATGCAAAGTTGGATTTGAGCCATGTAGTGCGGCTGATCTTCAATCGCCTTCAGATTGCCGGAGTACGGACACTTGATCTCAACGCCGTGATCGTCGTTTACGAGCCCGTCAGGGCTTGCAGCCAGCCATTCGTGTTCGGGGTGCACGATTAGCCCGACCTCATCCACGATATGGCCGGTGACAGCTTCGTACTCGCTCAGAGCGTCGGCTTCGTGCTCGGTGCCGTACTCGGTTGCCACGTTGCCCTGAAACTCCTTCTCAACCCCGAAGAGCTCCCGCACCATCTCCCGCAACACGTCGTCGCGTGTGGTGTATGGGTTCAGGCCAAGGATTGAGCCGATGCGGCTGCCGGTGATCCGGCCAACTCGCTGGGCAAACCATGCTTCACTTCTTTGCTCTGCTGGTGCGTTCATCACGCTGCCTCCTTAACTTGAGCGTACCGGGCCTTAACCGCGCCATTCACGGCCGCTCGGGTTTCCTGATCGAATGTTTCACACAGAGCTTTCAATGCTTCCTCTGTCGCGCACTCATTGATTTTCTGCACCTGCGCACCGTAATCCTTGGCGGGGGCTTTCTTGCGGTTGTTCGGGCCGCCTACCGCGCCGTTACCGTCGTCATCCTCTTGAGCGATGCCCGCCATGGCGGCTAGCCCGTAACGCCTGCAATATGTGATTGCAGAGCCCACACCTTGCGCGTCCTGCTTGCTCACCGGAGCCGATACGCTGCTGGCAATCCATTCGCCCGACTTGTGGGTAAACATGGTTTCAACCGTCACCGCGCCGTTCTCATACTCGGGTGCCTGGATCACGGCAATATCGTGAGCGGCCAGCACCGGGCGAACCGTATTCAGCACTTCCGCCAGGTCGGCGTATTGGCTGCGGAAATGCGGATTTTTCGCGTTCTTGCTGGCGTTGCTGATCTCGGCCTGAGCCTTCGCCAGCGCGCTTGCGATTTCGGTAATGCTGTCTGACATTTTCATACTGTTTGCCCCATCATTTCGCGCTGCAACTCGTTAGCCCACAGCTCATCGGTTCTGGCCTGCCAGCGGGCGGCCTCATCACTCCCGGCTGGATACGGGTTATCGCCCGCACCCATGCCATCCTTGTAATCCTTCACTGCTTGCAGCTCGGGTGTCATGCCACATCCCTCCTGCTAAGTTCCCGCTCAGCTTTCGCCGAGTTCTCAAAATCAATCAGCCCGACTACATGCCGAACCGCCTTATCACGCGCTTCTTTCAGAATCCGCACCGCTTCCAACGGATCGCTGTCCAGCTTTGCGAACGCCAGAGTTACCTCGTCGCGGCTCAGATCATCGACCGCTTCCATCACATCAAAGTCGGTTTTGTAGTCATCGGTGAGCGTGCCAAAATCGGTCAGCACGTCGTAATCAAACCGGTTCAACTTGGTCAGGGCTTCGTTTGCCTGTTCGCGAAGTTCGTCTGCCCTGGCCTCGATCTCTGCCGCGTCGTCGAGTTCTTTCTGGTAGTTTGAAAATGACTGTCTCACGCCACTATCTCCTGACGCTGAGCCAGCGTCTCTTTGTACATCTGCTCAAGCCTTCGACGCACACCTACGAGACTGTGGCTATCGTCGTCCAGACTGTAAGCCGTCCAGCTATCGGTGATGTCGTTGCCGCTCCAGAAAACTACCCAGGCCAACGTTGCGCCCTTTCTGGAGAAGTCCACCGAAACGTCAGCTATGCCGCGCTCTTTCATCGCCTCGGTCAGATTCAAAATCCGCAGCTTCTCTTTCCGTATCTCGTTCATGCCGCCACCTCCAGTTTTTCGAAGTTCTCAAAGGCCATTTCAAATGGGTCTCTTTCTTCCCATGGAAATTCACCGGGGAATGTAAAGCGAACCGCTTGAAACCATTCGCCCACGGTCATCTTTCGGGTCCCCTTATTTGAGGTGCTGGCGTAGCCGTTAAACGGAACTTCCTTTGGATTGGCATCCTTGATCATCTGCAAAGCCTGCGCCTGATCCATATCTGCCCAAGCCTCGCCCATGAGGTCAGCGACAAGTGCAAACTGACTCATCGTCAGCATGGCGGTTGATGCCCGCTCGCTAGGGCTACACAGCTTGCAACCGGTTTTGATGTGGGTAACCGCAAATGTCCCAAACGGAAACATCGTCACAGCAAGGCCGGGGCAAGATTTATGCGCAAGAGCTGGAACCTCTATTTCGCCGCCCTCGCGCATAACCTTGACTCTGATCTCTGCCAAGCCATCGAGATATTCAACGGGTTTCTGTTCGCCCTTCATGCCGCCATCCTCCGAATTCCGGCAAGTGCCGCCACCTGCATCTGCTCAAGTTCGTGCCGGATCAGCCGCAACTTTGCTTCAAGCGCAGAGCTGTCCATCTCCAGAGAGGCCGCGTAGATTGTTTTTCCGCCTTCATCGACGGTGATTTCCCAGATGCGGTCTGCCCAATTAATCCGGTCAGTCACCACCGCTGAAAAATTGTCATTGATGCTCTGAAACAGCTTGCCAATCAGGGCCATTTCGTTTTCGAGAGTGTTCATGCTGCTACCTGTTTGATGTGATTCAGCTTGCGCTCATACTCAGCCAGCCGCTGGTCGTTGTTCTTTGGCTCAATGCCTGCCAGCTCGACCGAGCGTAAGGGTGCAGCCGTAGCGCCCTTGATGGGCTTCTGGCTGCCAGTGAAGGTGATGCGTTGGATTGTTGTCATGGTTTACTGCCTCTGTTTCGTGATTCGATGTCAGGATATTGAACTATACGTTCCGATACGTCAAGCGAGAAATTGACTATTTTTTAACGCTTGATGTATAGCGGGGCGATAGTATAGAATGACGTACATAAAGTTCAAACTGGAAATCAGCATGACACTACTGAAGAAGATGATCGACAGCATACCGGGAAAGATTCCGGCTGCGGCAAAGGTTTGTGGCGTGTCCACCAGGGCTGTCTACAAGTGGACAGCAAGCGGTAGATTGCCAAGAACCGATTACACTGGAGAGACAGATTACGCAGAGCGCATGGCCGATGCCGCTGGTGGCGCATTTAGTGCGGAGTGGCTAAAGTCTGCGACGATGCGCGATGCTAAGAAGGGGTCGAAGCCGCATCTAAGTCAAAAGCAAGCAGCCTGAATTTCAGGCAATAAAAAACCCGGGTCATTGCTGGTTGGACAGCTCGCCGGGTTAATCACTAACTGAGGTAATTGTAAATGTTTAAGTTTGAATTTCCAAGCGAAAAGCGGTTTGAAGACTATGTATGGCATCACATACAGAAATATAAAGAGTGCCCGATTACCGAGGAGCCGGTCAGCTTTGCTTATCGCCAGCCAGCGCTTACCGGTTATGGGATAGCGGACATTATAAAAGTGTACGTGAGCCCGTGCGAGCTAAATGTATCTGTCCTCGAACTGAAAAACGAACCACTCAAAGAGGCGCACCTCTCACAGGTCGCAAAGTACCTCTCCTGCATTAAAGATCTAATGCGCCCAGCATTAAACATTAATAGCCAGTATTTTTATGTATCGCTTGTTGCACAGCTTGCGGGGCCGTTTCAGAAAGACCGAAGTGATTTTCCTTTTTTGCTGAGCTGCCTAAAAGATATCGAGGTCTATGACGTTTGCGTCTCTATGGAGCGAGGCTTTCACTCTAAACCGATAGAGGACGGCTGGAGGTCCACGGGGCGGAAAATATCGGACAGGAAAAGGTTTAGAAAGGATGTGGTTTCAGAGTACAGAAATGCGCTGAGTAGAATCCAAAACAACATAGCGGGCAATCTTGAAAAGATGCCGTGGGAGGAAGCGTAAAATGGCTAGGGCAAGAAACTTGAAGCCAGGCTTCTTCGTTAATGAATATCTTGGTACATGTGATCCGCTTGAGGCGCTTCTTTTCGAAGGGTTGTGGACGCTGTCAGACCGGTTTGGTCTTCTGGAAAACCGGCCCCTTAGAATAAAAGCTCAGATATTCCCATACCGGAACCTTAGCCCTCAAGAAATTACTAGATTTGTACAGAACCTATCGGGTGCCGGATTCCTTAACCTCTACAGTGTAGATGGGGTGGAATACATAGAAATTTGCAACTTCTCAAAGCACCAAAACCCGCACAAGAACGAAAAGGGCGGGGAAATCCCAAAACCTCCGCAACCTCCTGAAAATAAAGAGGGTGATTCCAGTTCGAGTAATTACCAGAGCGATCAAGAAAAGCATCAAAGCGATCCGGATGAATCATGTATAAGGAATGAGGAATCCCTATTACATGAACCCAATAATAAGGGCTCAACGTCTGACGACGATTCGCCTGCCCGCAATGATCCCGACCTTGCCAGGAAATTCCCGCTCAAGGACGGAACAGACTACACCGCTCCAGAGAATCTGGTTTCTGAACTCAAAGACACCTACCAAAACTTGGATGTTGAGTTCCATCTGAAGAAAGCCCGGCTATGGCTAATCACCACACAATCCAAGCGAAAGACTGAACGAGGGATGCCTAAGTTTCTCAATGGCTGGATGAGTCGGCAGAGGCCAGCAGGCGAAGTCGTGCAAATCCAGAGCCGCCACACCGGTTTCGAAGATCGTGATTACAGCGAAGGCTTGATCGAGGGGGTGCCCGATGACGCAGCAAACTTCTGAAAAAAGAACTGGCGAGGCCAAAGAGCCTTTGTTCTCCGATGCAGTCTTTGACCGCATGTTTGGGGTGATCGACAAGCGCTCAGGCAAGTGCGAAGAGCACGGCGATTATGTGGACGTTTATTTTTCAGGCGAAAAAAACGCCCCGAAGGGCTGGAAGGGTTGCCCTGAATGCTCCCGCATTGCCCACGAAGAGACCCGAAAGCGCGAAGAGCAAGAGCGCCAGGCCGAAATGTACCGGGAGCGCATCGAGCGCACGGTTAATCTTTCCGGCATACCGGCCCGCTTCAAAGAAAAAACCTTCGACAATTTCGAAGCCGTGAACCGAAAAGCGGAAAACCATCTGGCCAAAGTTAAATCCTACGCCGATCTGGTGTGCAGTGAAGATCACGAAGGGCGCTGCCTGCTCATGCTTGGCAAGGTTGGTAACGGGAAAACACATCTGGCCTGTGCACTTCTGGCGCACACAATCCGCACAACCGGCCATGCCTGCCACTACTGGACATTCTCAGAGTTGGTGCGCGCCGTCAAAGGCTCGTTTGCCAAAGGTGCGGAGTATTCCGAAGAGGAAGTTTATCGGGATTTTGCACGCCCTCGGCTGGTTGTGCTCGACGAAGTTGGAATGCAGAACTTTACCGACTTTGAGCAAGCCGTCGCTTACGAGGCCGTAAACGCCCGTTACTTGGCACAACGACCAACTGTAGTCATAAGCAACCTTCAAGCCAAAGACCTGCCTCTGTGCATCGGTGAGCGCGTTGTAGACCGTTTGCGCGAGGGTGGCGGTCGTGCCCTCGACTTTGACTGGAAATCTTACCGTGTCGGAGGTGCTGCATGAAGCTGCAAAAAGTCTGCGCCCTGTACATGGAAGGATTGCGCCTGCGCGACCAGGCCGCACAACTCAGCCAACACATGCTCGCCAAGAAGTTTGAGCGCGCGCACAAAACCATCAGCAAGGTCGTAAACGGCATTCCGTGCAATGTCCCTGAAGACGAGCAGAGGTTGATCCGCGAATGCTCGTCAGAGCGTGACCGGCTGAAGTCGAAAGCCACTGAGCTTTCACTGATGCGCCTATGCACAAAGTACCGGATTTCTCACCACACCGTAGTCGCCGAACTTGAGCGCCTGGATGCGTGGAGGGCTGCGGCATGAGAGTGATTGACTTGTTTTCAGGCGCTGGAGGGTTCAGTACCGGCGCGCAAATGGCCGGTTGTGATGTTGTTTGGGCGGCCAACCATTGGCCTGATGCGGTTGAGTGGCACAGCAAGAATCATCCTGACGCGATGCACATCTGCCAAGACTTACACCAGGCCGACTGGTCGAAGGTTCCGGTGCACGACATGATGCTGGCCTCTCCGTGCTGCCAAGGTCACAGCAAGGCGCGAGGCAAAGCCAAGGGCAACCCGCAGCACGATGCAAGCCGAAGCACTGCATGGGCGGTTGTATCAGCCGCTGAGTACCACAAGCCGAAAATCATCATCGTGGAGAACGTGCCGGAGTTTCTGGACTGGCAGTTGTATCGCCCTTGGGAGCTGGCCATGAATGCCCTTGGATACGCCGTAAGCCCGCACATCATCGACGCTGCCGACCTGGGAGCGCCACAGAACCGGATACGCATGTTCCTGGTACTGACCCAGACCAAATCGCCGCTCCTGCTGAGCCTGCCGAAAATGACTCACAAGCCAGCGACATCGTTCATCGACTTTAAGGCTGGCAACTGGTCATTGATTGATAAGCCTGGCCGAGCAAAGGCAACGCTTGAGCGCGTAGCTGCTGGCAGATCTGCATTCGGTGATCGCTTCCTGACCTCGTACTACGGGAACACCAAAACAGGCCGGAGCCTTGACCGGCCAATTGGCACCATCACAACCCGTGACCGGTGGGCAATCATCGACGGTGATCGGATGCGGATGCTATCGCGCTGGGAATGTCGGGACGCCATGAGCTTTCCAGAGACTTATCAGTTACCGGACAACCACCGACTGGCTGTGCACCTGATGGGTAATGCCGTGTGCCCCGAGCCAGTAAAACAAATCATCAACGCAGTGAGGCAGGCAGCATGACCCAATGCAAACACTGCCAGATCGGCACACCACTACAACACGGCATCCACATGTGCGAATTCCACATGGAGCCGTGCGAGCGCTCAAAAGTCACTCAAAAGTTCAAGCTTGAGCCAATGGAGCGCGACACCTGGCACCAGCCTGCAAAGCGGGTTAAATCGGATGCGCCTTTTGTAGTTGGGGGTGGGAGATGAGCGCCGCCGTACAGCCTTTGACTGAATCACAATTCTTCGCACCTGCCAGCACGGACATGGTAGATGGCCTTGTTGGTCGATACCGGTCTGAGCGTGACCGCATGGAGCGTGTCGTTGATTACCTCTCCGGCGATGACTTCAAGTCGGTTGTCAGCTATTTCGAGGATGCAGCAAGACGCAAGGATCATAGAGCCGGATCTACGCCAAGCTTCCGGCTAGAGCAGGGGGTGGCCGCGCTGAATGCAAGCTATTGGCAGCAAGCCCTGAGCCTGACCGACGTTCTGGACTTCATGCCGAGCAAGCGCCGTGAAGAGTGGTTCAGCCAGATCCAAAAAATGGAAACGCCGGACTTCGAAGAGTCAACAGTTCGGGCAACACTTTCTGGAATGCTAGCCGCCCGCATGGACTTCCTTGCCGAAAAGGTTGACGGAATTTTTCGAGCCCTGAGTAAGACCCATATCACCAACCAGCCGGAAGGGTTTGGAAAGCGCATGATCCTGACCGGCGTCACGGATAGCTGGGGCTCATACGGCCGGCAGCAGACAGGCCACATCAACGATCTGCGCCAGGTTATTGCTAAATTCATGGGCCGTGATGAGCCGGACTACAACGCCAGCAACCGGGTTGTTGAGATTGCCAGAGAGAATCACCGGGGCGAATGGATAACTGTAGACGGCGGGGCGCTTCGGGTTCGTTGCTACCTGAACGGCAATGCCCACATTGAGATTCACCCGGACATATCCTGGCGCCTGAACGAGATCCTGCACCACCTGTACCCGACCGCCATTCCATCTCGATTCCGGCAGAAGCCGAAGCGCAAGGTAAAAGAATTTACCTTGATGGAAAGACCTTTACCTTTTGCCGTGCTGGAAGTTCTGCACAGGATGAGACCAGCTTACGACACGGCAGAGCGTAGCCGGAGCATGATCCCGAATACCGTTCGCATAGATGCGCACGGGAAGGACAAGCACGTTATTGCTGAGGTTGAGCAGGTGCTGGAGTTGTTGGGCGGCGTGAAGCAGAGCACCAACGCCTACAGCTGGTATCAGTTTGACTACGACCCGGACCCGGTCATAAAAGAGATCGTGTGCACCGGCGTTATCCCTGACCAGAAAAGCCACCAGTATTACCCGACACCCGAAGGTATTGCGCGGGATGCGGTGGAGTTGGCCGAGCTTGAGATTGACATGTTGGTGCTTGAGCCTTCAGCCGGAACCGGAGGTCTCGCTGACATAATTCAGAAGTATGCGCCGGTTCAATGCGTAGAGATAAGCGGCCTGCACAGTCGTGTTCTTGAGAGCAAGGGCCATGCGGTTCACAAGGTCGATTTTCTCAAGTGGGGTACTGAACACCTATTCCCGCGCATAGTAATGAACCCGCCTTATAGCCAGGGCCGCTGGCAGGCTCACATCGAACACGCGGCAACCATGCTTCGGCCTGATGGCGTGCTGGTAGCGATCCTGCCATCCAGCGCAAAAGGCAAAGGGCTTATTCCAGGCTACTCGCACACCTATTCCCGAGTTTACGAAAACCAGTTCAAGGGCGCGTCCGTTGACGTGGTGATCGTGAAGATGGAGGCGCAATCATGACTGGCACAGGAAAACACAGCAGAGAGGCAGCAAAAGACAGCATGGCGGAAAATGGCAGAACGCAGCACGAGATCATTCTTGAGGCGCTGGAGGCCAGACCGCTATCGCGCTATGAGATTGCCAGCCTTATCGGCACAAACCCGCTGGCAGCCATGAGGCCAATTGCTCAGCTGAGAGAGGCGGGGCGCGTGAGGGTAACAGGAAATGGCGATTATGAGCTGATACCGGACTTTGGGGGTGCGGCGTGAGTCGGCGCGAACTGGTAAAGCTAATCAAATCCCCTGACGACATATTCCCCGCCGCGCAGTGTGTGAGCCAGATGGCACACAAAGGGCTCCCCGCTGGAAGCGTTCAGATCACTGTAGGCCGTGAGAAGCGCAGCACCGACCAGAACAGCAAGCTGTGGCCAATGCTTGGCGACGTTGCCGAACAGGTCGAATGGTACGGGCAGAAGCTGTCAGACGAGGATTGGAAGCATGTATTCACGGCAAGTCTAACAAAGCAGCGGGCGGTGCCTGGTATTGATGGCGGGTTTGTCGTGCTGGGCCAGTCTACCAGGAACATGAAAAAGGATGAATTCAGCGATCTGATCGAACTGATGTACGCTTTCGGCGCTGAGCACGGAGTCCAGTGGTCAGAAAAGGCGCTGGCGATCTATGACGAGATGATGGAGGCGAGGGCGGCATGATCCACAAAGGCACTGGCCAAACCCGGCGAAAAGAAAAGCGCGAACTGTCTGACGAGATCGAGCGCCAGACGGCGGAATATTTGGCAAGAAAAAGCAAGATCCAGGCGGAAGATGTAGACAAGACGAAAGTGGTGGGTCTGACATGGCGCAACTACGCGCAGACGGCGATGGAGGATGTGGAGTGAAGAAGTGCCGGGTGTGCAAGGCCAAGTTTGAGCCGTTTAACTCGCTGCAGGTGGCCTGCTCTGCATCGTGCGCCCTGCAGTATGCGCAGAAAGACCTGCAGAAAGCCGCAGAAAGAAAGGCCAAGGAGCAGCGCAAGTGGGTGCGAGAGCAGAAAGAGCGCCTGAAAAGTCGCGGGGATCACACCAGAGAGGCGCAGCAAGCCTTCAATGCCTATATCCGGGAGCGTGACGCAGACCTGCCGTGCATATCGTGCGGCACCTACACGGCTGGCCAGTATCACGCGGGGCACTATCGCACCACCAAGGCAGCGCCAGAACTCCGGTTTGACGAGGCCAACGTGAATAAACAATGTGCACAATGCAACAACTTCGACAGCGGCAATATCGTTGAGTATCGCATCAATCTGATTAAGCGCATCGGGCAGGCGGAAGTTGATCGACTGGAAGGGTTGACGCCGCCAAAGCACTACACCATAGACGACCTGAAAGAGATCAAGGCCAAGTACCGGGCCATGAAGCGCGAACTTGATCGGGAGAGGGCAGCATGAGTTTTGACGAGAACCGCATGGACATAATCGGACAAAACGGCAACACGGCAGAGCATTACGATCCTCCCGCAGCAGAATTTAAGCGCACAGCGCCTGAGTTCTTGCGGCAAGCCGAACAACTAATGATCGAGCGCGGCAAGCAATACGACCAGCCGGACGGTGAGCGCAGCATGGGGCGAGCGATTGAAGCGTTTAATGCTGTCACCGGAAAAGATCTGTCAGAGCCTGATGGGTGGCTGCTCATGAGCCTTCTCAAGCGCGTGAGGCAGTACAGCGGGGGTTACCACAAGGACAGCGCCGAAGATGCAGTAGCTTATGCCGCACTGGAAGCTGAAGCGCTGGAAAGGGTGAGGTGATCCAGCTAACCGCCATAGTGGATGGTAAGCAGGCCACGATGCTGACCGGTAACAGCATCGAAGAGGCCGAAAGAAGTTGCCGGGACAGGTTTGGGGCGATGTTTAACGAAATGCGGGGATGAGATATGGCGATGGTTGAGCGCACGACGGAAAGCAGGGCGGCACGAAAGCAGGCGGAAGTGATCGTTGATATGGCGCTGGACGTGATGCTGGACGCCGACAATGACATTGCCTGGCAAGGGCGCAGCATTATAGGGGCGCTGGTGGATTTCAAGGGCGAGATACCCAGATCGTCTGGGTTCAGCGGGTTCTGCAAGCTGGCAGGCAAGATCGATCGCATGAAGCGCTGGAGCGATATGCACTTGATGGCCTGCATGGTAGTGCGCAATTTGTCCGACCGGCAGCGTGAGGCGGTGGCGTATGACCGGTTTTACCGGGGCAGAACCAAGGCGGCCATTGACCCATTCACGCCGGAGAAGCGCATTGAGATTTATTGGGACGACCAGAGGTGTGCGGATAGCCTGCGATGCTCAGTATCAGCGTTCCGGAGCCGGGTGTATGAGGGGTACAGTTCGATAGAGTCGATGATGCAGGCTCAGGTTACAAGGCGGGCAGCCTGACAAAAGACTGTTTGACAATTTCGGATCAGAGTGTAGACTTGGAATCACGGTCAAAGTTGACCCCGAAAACCGCCCTCACACCAGAGCTGGCGGTTTTTTTGTGCCCAAACAAAGCCAGCCGGGAGACGAAGATGGCTACTTGCGATTATCAAGAAGAGATTAAAGCCAAGGGTTTGAATGCGCCGCGTGTTACGCCAGACCACATTGAAAGCGTTATTGTGGCCGGAAGCTATCATGTATTTCCTGGCACTACGGTAACGGTATGCTGCCTGACTTTGCGCAACGGCTTCACCGTGATTGGCGAGTCAGCCTGCGCAGACCCTGCCAACTTCAACGAAGAGCTTGGCCGGAAAATCGCCCACGACAATGCTAAAAACAAGATTTGGCAACTTGAGGGGTATCTTCTCCGTCAAGAGTTGAGCCAGAAAGAATCCGTGGCAGACTGCCAAACAGCGTAATCAACACGACCCTGGCCAATGCTCAGCACGCCGGGGTTTTTATTTTCCAGATGCCGAGACCGCCCATGAACCGCGAGCTACTCAGATCACAACTTGATCGGCACGAAGGACTGCGTCTGCGTGTTTACCGGGACACTGTGGGCAAGGCGACCATTGGCTATGGCCGAAACCTGGACGACGTGGGCATAAGCCGCGATGAGGCAGAATTTATGCTCAATAACGACATTGAAAAAGTTGAGCGTCAACTGGCGACGGTTAGCGAGTACCGTGAGCTGGACGCAGTGCGCCAGACCGTTATCGCAAACATGTGCTTCAACCTCGGGTTTCGCGGGCTGATGAACTTCTCCCGCATGTGGGCGGCCATTGGCAAGGGTGATTACGAAGAGGCCGCCAAGCAAATGATGAAGTCAAAGTGGGCCAGTCAAGTCGGTACGCGCGCCGTTGAGCTCTCGGAGATCATGCGTACTGGCGGAGTTGACGGTGACTGATATGGTTGATCGCCGAGGCTGGCACATCGATAAAGGCGTCAATATCGCTGTCATTATCACTGTGCTGGGTATTGCGTACGCCGGCGTACAAAAGCTGTCCGTTCAAGATGAGCGAATAAGTAAGATCGAGCTGAGCGTCCAGTACCTACAGCAATCCCGCGTCAGTGATCAGCAGCGTACTGAAAAGAAGTTTGATGAGATCAAAACGGATCTCAGAACGATCAACGCCAATCTGCTAAGACTGCTGGAAAAACGTGAACAACCCTCCCGATAACAACATGTACTGGCGTCACCGTCGCAGGTTAGCGTTTGTCGCAATGACGGCCTTGGTAACAACACTCGGCGCTGCTATCGCGGGCTTTATAAGACCAGAGGCGATGCCGTTGATTGAGGGTCTTTCTTGGACGTTCACGGCGATAGTGGTCAGCTACTACGGCAACAATGCTTTTGAAGCGTTCGCGAATAGACCAAAATGATACTCGGACGAATCAAGATGATTGCATTGGCGATTGCAGGCACAGCATTCCTTGGTCTTGGTGCTTTGTCTTGGTGGCTACACGAAAACAACCAGGCGCTCGTCTCAGAACAGCAAAGGCTCAAACAAACAAACACAGCGCTGGCAGACTCAGCCGAGAATCAAAAGGCCGTTGCCGACACTCTCGCCGCCGACATCAGCAAGCGCGACGATCTGGCACAAAGAGCGATACAGGCCCGAGACGAGGCCGATAAACGACTCAACCGAGTAAGGCAGCAACTACATGACGCACTGGAAGCAGATCGCTGTGCTCGTGAGCCTCATCCCGCTGCTCTCGGTGACTGGCTGCGCAAGCACTCAGACGGTCTATAAGACCAACACGATCTATCGCAACCCTCCCGCCTTTCTGCTGGCTGACTGCCCAATTCCTGAGTACACCGGCACGATCTGGGAAGATGTTGCCGCGTATACGGGAGAGGTACTAACCATGCTGAGCATCTGCAACACAGATAAGGAATTGCTGAGGGATTGGGTGAGCACGCATGAGTAAGCTAACCCCAAAACAACAGCGCTTTGTCGAAGAGTACCTTATCGACTTAAACGCTACTCAGGCTGCAATCAGGGCTGGATATAGCAAGAAAACGGCCTACAGAACAGGCGCTGATAACCTCAAGAAACCTCAAATTGCCGAATTGCTTGAAAAAAGATCATCTGAAAGATCTGGAAGAACTCAGACTGACGCTGATTATGTTCTTACTCGGCTTCGCGAGATCGACGAACTGGATATTGCCGACATACTAGATGACGCTGGCAAAGTAAAACCTGTCACTCAGTGGCCGAAGCCGTGGCGCCAGTCTATTACAGGCGCGGACCTGCACGAGCTTCAGGTGGGCGACGTAATGACCGTTGTCCGCAAGATCAAGTGGCCGGACAAGCTGCGCACCCTTGAGCTGATAGGCAAGCACGTTAGCGTAAAAGCGTTTGAGGAGTCGCAGCAGGGCGGGTCTGAGGATCTGGCCAAGGCACTTTCAGATCTGGCCGACAAGCTACCAGGATGAGCCCGGCAACGAAGCGACAGCTTGAGCGTTGGTACAAGCTCAAGGACATACCCGAGCAAGTGCGGCTCATTACTGAGCAGGCGCGGTTCAAGGTTGTTCCAGCCGGCCGTCGATCCGGCAAGACCGAGCGAGCCAAACGGTTTCTGGCCAAGCAGGCTATGAAGAATCCCGGTGAAACCTACTTTGCGGCGGCTCCAACTCAGGATCAAGCCCGAAAGATATGGTTTGACGACCTGTGCGCGTTAACCCTTTCATCTGTGCACCCTTCGCGGCCAAAGGTAAGCCCGCAACCGATCATCACGCTCCCCAACGGCACCGAGATACACATCATCGGGATGGATAAGCCGCAGCGGATTGAAGGCATTGGCTGGACCGG
>Ga0209075_1000503_pt1 | contig 38367 bp, 35 predicted proteins | sample Stecom2011_FD_187523 | JGI IMG/M metagenome (GOLD analysis project Ga0209075, IMG submission 187523) | Agricultural soil microbial communities from Utah to study Nitrogen management - Steer compost 2011 (SPAdes) (version 2) | ecosystem: Environmental > Terrestrial > Soil > Agricultural land...
TGACCGAACCCTGTTGCTGCCGCCAAACTTTCGATAGTTTGCTCTCCGAGCAACGGCCCCGTGATTTCGCCACTCGGCAAAATTATATAAGTGGCCGGCAATGCGTTCGGTTGCGGAAAGGGTAGATAAGGAACTGGCTCCGATTGAATCAACGGAAATTGGATATTGTATTCGGTGCGAAGCTGCGCCAAGGCTTCGTTATCTAAACCATCGAAACTTACCCCAAACAAACGCACTTGTTCACCGTAGTGTTCGTGAAACTCATTGAGTTCGGGCAATTCTCGTAAACAGGGCGCACACCATTCGGCAAAATAATTCACGACCACATACTGCCCTTGGAGTTGCTCCCAGCGGTATTGGCCAGCAGTGTCTGTATAAAAATCGGGGGCGGGTTGACAACCTACTAATGCTATGGCCGCAACCAAGCCAATGGCAGGCAATAATCGACAAGACATAGAGATTCCCTTAAGCTATTGCTATTCAATGAATGGAGGACAATTTCGCATGACTCAGGTCATTATCTACCATAACCCGCGTTGCTCAAAAAGCCGCGAAACGCTTCAATTGCTCGAACAACGTGGCCTACAACCAACCATTATCGAGTATCTCAAAACTCCCCTTAGTGTGGCAGAAATAAAATCGCTAGTAAAACAACTTGATTTTCAATCTGCGCGAGAATTGATCCGTTCCAAAGAAGCACTCTACCAAGAGTTAGGTTTGGCTAATGAGCACGATGAGGAAAAGCTCTATGAAGCAATGGCTACTCACCCCAAACTCATTGAACGCCCTATCGTCGTTGTTGGCCAACAAGCTCGCATTGGTCGTCCACCCGAGTCAGTGTTAGAGATATTACCGGCATGACGCCAACTATCTTAATTCTCTATTACAGTCGCCATGGTGCAACGCAGAATCTTGCTGATGCCATCGCCACTGGAGTGGTTCGCGCGGGCGGAGAACCTTTATTGCGTACTGTTACTGGTCCAGGTAGCCCAGCCAGTGCACGAGATCTTGCTATAACGAAAGAAGATTTGACCCACTGTGATGGCTTGATCATGGGAAGCCCTGTACGCTTTGGACATATGGCGAGCGCATTACAACAATTTTGGGAAACAACCAGTGATAGCTGGCTTCGTGGTGAACTGCAAGGTAAACCTGCCGGGATATTTACCTCGGGTAGTAGTTTGCATAGCGGACAAGAGACAACCTTATTGTCGATGGGGGTACCACTGCTTCATCACGGCATGTTACTGTGCGGAATTCCTTATACCGAACCGGCGATTCAACAAACCCAAGCAGGCGGCTCTCCGTATGGTGCTAGCCATGTTGAACATGGTCGCGGCAAACAACTCACTGAGCACGAAGTTCAGGCTGCTGCGGCACTCGGTAAACGTGTAACTGTAGCAGCAAAAGCATTGAAAAACGTACATGAGCAAGGGTTGATTTAAGTATGGATACCACCACCAAGAATATACGCACCTTAGCATTAGTCAGTTATTTGGGACTATTTATATTAATGTGCGCTTGGCAATTATTGTGGCAAACTGACAGTGAATTCAGTGCGATGTTCCGCATTTTGCTGTGGGTTGTTCCGCTATTACTGCCATTACCTGGTTTACTGCGGAGTAAACCTTACACCTATGCATGGGCAAATTTCATTCTGATGTGGTATTTTCTGCACAGCTTGACGACACTATATGTCGCCCCGGGCGAGCGCGGTTTAGCCGCGGCTGAATTGCTGTTAACCAGTGCTGCGTTTGTTGGCTGTACATGGTTTGCCCGCCGCCAAGGTCGAGCTTTAGGGTTGGGAATAAAAAACAAGCAAGGCACTGACTCTTAAACGTCAAGCACGTCCTTGATAAACGGGATGGTAAGCCGCCTTTGAGCAGCAATCGAAGCTCGATCAAGGCGTGCTAGACAAGTCAATAACGTTCGCATATCACGGCCAAGGCGCTGCACCATAAACTGCGCAGCTTCATAACCTAGTCGTAAACCCAATACCTGAGCTCGTACCTGAAGTGCACTAACTTTCTGTTCATCGCTTAACGCTCGAACGTGCATGCTTAAGCCCCACTGCAACCGGGATTGCACATCAGGCAATGCGGCTGGTAAATAGCTGGGAGCTTGTTTAGCAGTCACCACAATGGTTCCAGTCCCCACATCTTTCACGCGGTTTAATAAAGCAAATAACTCAAAACACCACGCTTTGCTCGTAGCAATGGCGTCCACGTCATCCAGACAAATGAGTGGGTAGTAATCAAGTCCTTGTAAGATCTGAGGCTGAACTTGTTGGTGCATTTCAGCCAATGGTAAATACATCACTGCGGATTTTGCTTGGGCACACAAAGCATGTAATAAATGGGTTTTACCGACACCTTCAGCACCCCACAAATACACCAAGCCTTTGGGTAAGTTCTGCAACACCCCTACCAGTTCTTGATTATGCCCAGCAACAAAAGTGGCAAAGGTCTCATCATCAGGTAGCTGGACTGCTAGCGGAAGTTGCGCAACGACACTCACGATTGACTCCAACGATATACTGGCATCTCAAATTCCGAGCGTTGTTCAGGATTCATCGGAGTCAGTAGCTGATTCAAATCGAGCGCCTGCATAATTTGTGCAGGATCAGTTTGAATAAAGAGTTCAAAAGTTGCAATCTGCTGGCCATAGCTCACCAGTTGAACGCGGTGCACAGAAGGCATGTTTTGTAACAGTTGTTCGGCCTGAATAACATCGGTAACTTGCGTTAAGTTTTGAATCTGTACGCGCCAAGTTCCAGCCATCTCTGTTTGGCTGCCAATCCGAAAACGTTGTGAAATACGCTGCGTGACTTGATTTATCAACAAACGACCAAGGTCAGCTGATGTATCGGCTGTCACTTCCCCACGCCAGCGTAAACCACTTCCTAGTTGCAAGGTCCAGTCCAGCATCCATGGCTGGTCGTAATAGGCTGGATCGGTTTGATAAATTCGCGCGACAACAATACCATCTGCATCATAACGGGCACTGGCAAAAGCAATCCGATCATCAAATCGTGCCCATAAATCAACGACCCCAATAGTCATGGAGTCATTCAAGTCTAATAGTGGCAGTTTAATGGGCAGGCCGCGCTGTTCAGCAGTTTCTCGCAACGCCTCAACCACCGGCGAACCATCAGCACTGCCAAGAATATGGCGGCGCAATTGCTCGTCTTCTGCTACCAACCAGAATAATAATTCTGGGCGGCGACTACTCCATACTCCCGAACCGGCATCGTGGATAATCTGATCAATTTGGGCTTGGTCAAATTGCACCCACAAAACTAATTCGTCCGTCAGCTGCCGATAACCAAACTGCACCACGTAGTTACGTACGTTGCGCAGTGCCGATTGCACCTGCTCATGCTCAAGTACGGCATCATCACCGGAAACCTTCAATAAGGTTTGTGCTAGTGCTTGTCGTAGTGCTTGGTTACGTTCATCTGTAGCTTGATTCTCAACAGCAACCTGAGCTTGATAAAGTTGATGGATTTCAACCGCTGCAGACGCTGGTTTAGTGCAATTTAAGATCGTCGTAATGACCATCAATAAACCAACAGTAATAATCTTGGAAGCTCGCATTGCTACCCCTGTACCTCGACTTATGCTCATCATAATCAGCTAACAGCCTCCTCGCAAGTAACAAGCTGTGGATAACCTCTTGGCGTTTTCGATTTTTTCGTAACGTGTTAGAATAGACAAGACACCCACCGCATCTTTGCAAGGATCTAACGTCATGCTACGGCAACAATTGCGCGCGATAAGTTCACTACTATCCAGCATTACCCTGATTGGTATCTGTACCGGCATGACCAGCACCTTGCTGAGTTTACGAGCAACCATTGAAAACTTCGGCACATTGACCACGGGTATCATCATGTCAGCCTACTTTATCGGCTACTTGTTTGGTACCACTCGCGCTCCTAAGGATATTCGTCGTGTGGGCTATATCCGAGCATTCGGTGGGCTAACTGGCCTAGCTGCCGCCTCCATATTAGTTCAAGCGATTTGGATCGAGCCCATTGTTTGGTTTGTAATGCGCTTTCTAACTGGGTTCGCCATCTCAGCTATTTACGTTATCGTCGAAAGCTGGCTCAACACCATGGCAGATAACAAAAATCGTGGTACGCTGTTATCTATTTATTTAGTCCTGATTTATGGCGGATTAGTAGCTGGTCAGTTAATTTTAGGATTAACTGACCCTGCTGAGTTTGCTGCCTTTGCCATTGTGGCACTATTGATGAACCTCGCGCTGATCCCTATTCTCATCAGTGTCACTGTAGAACCCACCACCACTACCCCACGTAAAGTACCTATCAGCAGTTTGCTGAAAATAGTTCCACTAGGTATGGTCAACGCATTTATCATGCAGGCGTGTTATTCCATGTTTTACGGGATCGGCCCCATGTATGCGACTTACATAGGGTTAAATGTCAGCCAAGTATCCTTATTTATGGCTTCGTTTATTTTAGGTGGTATGCTCGCCCAAGCACCTATAGGTATGTTGTCTGATCGTGTTGATCGGCGCTATGTCTTAGCCGGTTGTGCTGGGAGTGCGGCGGTGATTGCTCTTGTGCTATCACAACTTGACTCATCGATAGCATGGTTAATCTATATCTGCGTGGGTTTATTGGGTGCTAGTGCTTTGCCAATGTATTCGTTAGGTATGGCACACACCAATGACTTTTTAGAAAAAGACCAAATGGTTGGTGCGACCGGCGCGATCTTAAAAGTCGGTGGGTTGGGAGCTATTTTTGGCGCACCTTCCGTAGCTGCCTTAATGGAATTCGGAGCAGTCAATTATTTCTTTTTACTCATCACTGTGCTCACTAGCATCGTCTGTGGCTACTCCTTGTACCGTGTCGCTAAACGAGCAAAACCAATCGAGCAACCACAAACTGCCTATGCGTTGTTAACACCAACACCAACATCTGAAGAATTACTGACTACACTGGCTCAAGAACAAGGCACCTTACCGCCATTAAGCACAGCGGAATCGTCAACGGGTGACGATCCCACTCCCCCGGCTGCTTCAGGTTAACCCTGCAGCCAGCTCGTGACGAGCTGTTGCGCTTCTGCAGCCAACAGCTCCAAGTGCTCAGCACTCACCAAGCTCTCGCAGTATATTTTATAAACAGGCTCTGTTCCCGATGGTCGCGCCGCGAACCAACCATTAGCAGTCGTTACTTTTATTCCGCCAATTAACGCGCCATTTGCTGGAGCCTTAGTCATTACACCGGTGACGGCATCTCCAGCTAAGGTTTCTAATTTTAATTTGTAGGCACGAATATTCTGGAAAGCGGCATTTTGTTCAGCAGATGATGCGACATCAATACGGTGATAATACGAAGTACCATGCTGGGCACAGAGGTCATCATAGTATTGGCCCGGATTTTTACCCGTCACCGCACATATTTCGGCTGCCAGCAAGGCTAAAATAATACCATCTTTATCTGTTGACCACGCCAGCCCTTGTCGATCGAGGAAACTTGCGCCTGCACTTTCCTCACCACCAAATGCCGTTGTGCCCGCATGCAACTCTTGCGCAAACCATTTAAAACCAACAGGCATTTCGCGAAGCTGCCGCTGATGTTTGGCAACGACGCGGTCAATCATCGCACTAGAAACGAGTGTTTTACCAATTGCTAATGACTGAGGCCATTGACGATGTTGGCAGAGATAATCAATAGCTACTGCAAGGTAGTGGTTCGGATTTAGCAAGCCATGAGAGGGTGTCACTATTCCATGTCGGTCATAGTCTGGATCATTACCAAACGCAATATCGTATTGATCGCTCAAGTTGACTAAGCTTGCCATTGCATAAGGTGATGAACAATCCATCCGAATTTTGCCATCTTTATCCAAACACATAAAACGGAAGGTCGCATCTACATGCTCATTATGCACATCAATTGAAAGTCCATAGTGTTTGGCAATTTGCGCCCAATAGCTGGCACCAGCGCCCCCCATAGCATCAACACCGATCTTCAGCTGCGCCTTGGCTATGGCATCCATATCAATGACGTCGGCGAGGGCTTCAATGTAATTTTGTTGCCAATCAACTTGCTTTAATAATGAACTAGAGCGAGCCTCAGCATATGAAACCGCCTGGACGCCAAGTAAATCTGACGACAACAATGCATTCGCATATTTCTCAATGACTTTTGTGGCATCTGTATCTGCTGGCCCACCATGTGGCGGGTTGTACTTGAAACCGCCATCGGTAGGTGGGTTGTGTGATGGAGTAATAACCACACCATCACATAATCCTGATGTACGGCCGCGATTGTAGCGCAAAATAGCATGACTCAAGACCGGTGTTGGAGTGTAACCATCGTCAGTTTGAATATGCACTTCAATACCATTGCCAATAAACACTTCTAGAGCCGTCATGTAGGCAGCTTCTGAGAGTGCATGCGTATCGCGCCCCAGTAACAGCGGACCCGTAATACCTTGTTCTTCACGATAAGCGACTAACGCTTGGCAAATCGCTAAGATATGTGCTTCATTAAACGAACTATCAAACGCACACCCACGATGCCCTGAGGTACCAAACTTCACCTGCTGAGCTGGGTTACGGGGGTCGACTTCATTGACAAAATAAGCACTAACAAGCTGAGCTATATTTGTTAAATCCTCAGCCATTGCTGGCTGTCCTGCGCGTGGATGCAATGCCATTATAATAAATCCTTTATTTGTTCCGCTTGCTCTTCGGTATACCCAAGTTCAATTGCCACTTGCGCTAGCATCGACTTTTTCCGGGTCGTATTGTTATTGGTCACCACATAATAAGGTGAATCTGGAATCTGCTTCGGATTCGTACTCGAACCACTGGCCTCGAGTGCAGATTCCGAAGTACCAAAATACTGACGGTCACGTCCTGTTATTTGCAAGACCACATCGAATTGCTCACTATGACATCGATATAAGAGGCTCAATATTGATAAAAACCGCGCCACTGCACTCTTTTGTTGAGTTAACTCAGTTGTTGAGAGCACATCGAATAGGGTCGTTCCCATCGGCTCTACTACGGTAGTAATCTTGTTATCTACCACAGCCCCAGCGTCTGTTGACAACGGTTGCAGTCCTAATAGGCGCCGCAAAATCGACGACGCACTTTCACCAATACGTTGCGTATGACTGGCGATATAGCGGTACAATTCCTCATCAATCTCAATGTGTTTGGTCATTGCCCATCACTTCTCATTCAGTTTATGTTCGACTCATGTCGCTTTAAGACGATATCAATGCAGGCTATTATACCCAAGCATAAGCTAGGGTACAGGAAATCAATATGAGTACAGCACAGATTTTAAACTACGAAGTCATCGGAAGCGGCGAGCCCGTTCTATTAATACACGGTTTATTTGGCGATTTAGATAATTTAAAAAGCCTTGGCCGCGACCTTAGTGCTGACCATCAAGTGATCCTTATTGATGTCCGCAACCACGGCGATTCGTTCCATAGTGACAGCATGAGTTATGCCGATATGGCTGACGATGTAGCAGCCACTTTGGATGCCCTAGCGATTCCCGCCGTGCATATTGTCGGTCACTCGATGGGCGGCAAGTTAGCCATGGAGTTCGCACTCTCCTACCCCGACCGGGTGCTGAGCTTGATCGGTGCAGATATTGCTCCAGTTGCCTACGATCCACGACATCGCCATATCCTCGACGCCCTCACCTCTGTTCCGATAGACCGAATTACTAGCCGCCAAGAAGCTGATAAACATTTAGCTCAGTATATAGACGAAGTTGGCGTCCGCCAATTTTTACTAAAAAACCTTAGGCGCGGTGATTCAGGCTTTTATTGGCGCATGAATCTTGCCGCCTTGAATCAATGTTACCCGGTTATTACGGGTAGTATTAGTGATGGTCACTACGATGGACCTGTCCTATTGATTAAAGGCGGTAATTCCAACTATTTAACGGCGGAACATACGGCGGCAGTCACAGCTCGATTTAGCCAGGTCGATGTCAAGATAATTGAAGGTGCTGGCCATTGGCTCCATGCAGAAAAACCGCATATATTCAATCGGCTGGCGCGGCAATTTATTGAGAATCATTCTCGCACCTAATGGGCGTTCATGCTATACTTACGCCTCTTTTTAGGTTCATCTGTCCGACCAATATTTAGGTGGTACCCTCATGCTGTCTGAACATTATGAATTAATTGAAACTTTAGGTACAAACTTCGCCATTGCACTATTATTCGTACTGATAGGTTTGGCAATTCAAGATGTTCTCAAAAAGGGTAATGTTCCACCATTTGGTCGTTGGTTTGTATGGCTCGTTTTATTTTTAGGATGTGCTGGTTTTATTGCTAAAGGCATTATTCAAGCATTCTGGGAAGCTGGTCTTTAATCATTTCTGCAGCAGGTAGTACGAATTTATGGCAAGTGTAGGTATATTTTTCGGAAGCGACACAGGCAATACTGAAACAATCGCTAAAATGATCCAACAGGAATTGGGTAAGCATCTGATCGACGTTTTTGACATTGCGAAGTCAAGCAAGGAAGATATAGCATCCTATGATTTGCTCATGTTGGGTATTCCAACGTGGTATTACGGAGAAGCTCAATGTGATTGGGATGACTTTTTCCCTGAGCTAGAAGAAATTGATTTCACCAATAAGCTTGTCGCAATTTTCGGTTGTGGTGATCAAGAAGACTACGCCGAGTACTTTTTAGATGCGATGGGAACTATTCGTGATATCGTGGAAGCTCGTGGCGCAATTATTATCGGCCACTGGCCAACTGAGGGTTATGAATTTGAAGCATCACGTGCATTAGTCGACGATAACCATTTTGTTGGCTTAGGTATTGATGAAGACCGTCAGCCTGAGTTAACTGAACAACGTGTGCGTCAATGGTGTGCTCAAATTCGTGACGAAATGGGCTTAGCTCAGTTAGGCTAAGCGTTAGCTAACCTAAGTCGAGTAACATTGAGATCATGAACAGTAAAGAAGAACAGAAGTTAAAGAAAGCTGGCCTTAAGGTGACGTCGCCGAGGATCAAGGTATTAGAAATTCTGCGCAACCCTGATTATCAACACATTAGCGCTGAAGATGTGTACAAAGTGCTCCTCGAACGTAATGAAGAAATTGGTTTAGCAACCGTATACCGTGTGCTCAACCAATTTGATGATGCTGGCATTGTCAGCCGCCACCATTTTGAAGGGGGTCGCTCAGTCTTTGAACTCCGTTCAAATGACCATCATGACCATCTTGTTTGCTTAACCTGTGGACATGTTTTTGAATTTGAAGACGAAGTTATCGAAGAACGTCAGTTACAAGTTGCTGAAGCTAACAATATTACACTGACGAATCATAGCTTGTACTTGTACGGCGAATGCAAAACACCAGATACTTGTGTCAACAATCAAAATGCCAACACAGAATAACGACGCCTAAGCGTCGTTATTCTCATTCCAAGTATCACGCAAACCAACCGTTTGGTTAAAAACCAATGCTCCTGGCTTGCTGTCTTTATTATCTGCACAGAAATAGCCAATACGCTCAAATTGATAGGCTTTCTCCGGTTCCGCATCCGCTAAGCTTGGCTCCACAAATCCATGTTTCACCACCAACGAGTTTGGGTTCAACGTGCTAAAGAAATCCTCTTCTGCCGCTGGATTGGGAACTTGGAACAAACGATCATACAACCGGAACTCGGCTGGTAACGCGTGAGCTGCAGAAACCCAGTGTATGACGCCTTTTACCTTACGGCCATCAGCTGGATCACGGCCTAACGTTTCGGCATCATAACTACAATAAATAGTGGTGATTTCACCCGCCTCGTTCTTTTCCACACGCTCAGCTTTAATCACATACGCATTACGCAAGCGAACTTCTTTACCAAGCACTAAGCGTTTGTACTTTTTGTTTGCTTCTTCGCGAAAGTCATCTCGTTCAATATAAATTTCACGTGCAAACGGCAACACTCTGGTGCCCATTGATGCATCGTTTGGATGATTTGGCGCTTGCAGTTCTTCGTGCTTATCTTCCGGATAGTTTTCAATGACCAACCGTACTGGATCAATCACAGCCATGGCACGTGGTGCGTTCTGGTTTAAGTCGTCACGAATACATGCTTCAAGCATGGTCATTTCAACTTGATTGTCCATTTTGGTCACACCGATCCGATGGCAGAACTCGCGGATAGCACTTGGTGTATAACCACGGCGACGCATTCCGGCTATGGTTGGCATGCGTGGGTCATCCCAACCAGACACCTTCCCTGCTTCCACCAGTTCGTTGAGTTTACGTTTACTCATCACCGTGTATTGCAAGTTCAGTCGTGAGAACTCAATTTGTTGTGGGTGGCAATCAATAGTGATGTTGTCCAATACCCAGTCATACAAGCGACGGTTATCTTGGAACTCAAGAGTACACAGCGAGTGTGTGATACCTTCAAGTGCATCAGAAATACAATGCGTAAAATCATACATTGGATACACACACCAACGATCACCTGTTTGGTGATGGTGAGCGAAACGAATCCGATAAATGACCGGATCACGCATACACATGAACGGTGAGCTCATATCGATTTTTGCGCGCAGGCAGACCTCGCCTTCGTTATATTTGCCAGCAGTCATATCCGCAAAGATCTTTAAGTTTTCTTCAATCGGCGTATCACGGTATGGACTATTGACGCCTGGCTCCGTTAATGTGCCGCGCATCGCACGCATTTCTTCTTGGGTTGAGAAATCACAGTACGCTAAACCTTTTTCGATCAACTCAATCGCATAGCTATGCAACTGCTCGAAGTAGTCTGATGAATAACGAACTTCACCATCCCATTGATAGCCCAACCACTTCACGTCGGCTTGGATTGATTCAACGTAATCGAGTTTTTCTTTTAACGGGTTGGTATCATCAAAGCGAAGATTGCAGCGCCCTTGGTAGTCTTCCGCAATTCCAAAATTCAGTACAATAGACTTAGCATGACCGATATGGAGAAAACCGTTAGGCTCTGGCGGAAACCGAGTATGCACATGGCTGTGCTTACCTGTAGCCAAGTCATGATCGATAATTTGTCGGATAAAATTACTACGTGGTGTATTTGCTGCCTTATCTGCGGCCATGAATTCCTGTACTCCGAAGTCCATTCAAAAAGTTAATGCAAAAATGAAGACTATGATCGCAGTTTATCGAGGGCGACGCAAGAGCTAAGCCACAAGGTTAAAGTACCGACACGCTGCCACTAACTGGCACAACGCGTGAACAACGGCAACAGCTTCAGCATTATCGCCATAGCTGTATGAGTATTATCAAAATAATTACGATAACTGGCATCCACACCACGGGTGATTGATACCAGTGTAATTGTTGCCGGACAAACTCACCGTCCTGTTCTGAATCAACCACATTTCGTCGCTGCCGCAATAACCAATAGATGCCGATCACCATCACCACCGCGCCAAGCTGACGATAGCTGCTCACCGCTTCCCCTGCCGGTGCTAACACGACAAATAAAATCCCAATGACAATAACCGCCAACGCACCAATCCGACTCGCAATTGTTGATTTCATCATTATTCTGCTACCTTGTAGTTATAATAAGTTATAACCTCCACCTTACTGAAAACTTCATCGATGTAAAAGAGTTGTTGGTTAAAATTCGACTAACAAAGTAGCAAATGTCATACTCATTTTTGCGCTACTAACACTATGTGAGTGTCTCTATGTCCCGTTCGAGTAACGATAATCAACTAGATACTTGTGAATCTGCATGGTTGCAGCACGATGCGACTGTGTATTCGGCATTAGATCGCCCGCTTACACCCGAGCTTTTGGTGCAGCGAGTGCTCCCACAACGTGCCATCCGTATGATTGGCCCCTGGTGTTTCTTAGATCATTTTGGTCCTATCGATGCACAACACTATAGTTTATTTGACGTAGCTCCGCATCCACACATTGGTTTGCAGACCATCACCTGGTTACTATCAGGACAACTCATGCACCTCGACAGTTTAGGCTACGAGCAATCCCTGCGGCCTGGACAATTAAATCTAATGACAGCTGGCCGTGGCATCAGCCACGCTGAAGTTGCCGAGCAAAGACCACAAACAGCGTTACACGGCTTACAACTTTGGTGTGCTCTACCACCTGCGCATGAAGAAACCGAGCCACGCTTTGATCATTACCCAACAGTGCCCCAATTCTCACTCGGTCAGTGCTCAGCAACCTTAATCACTGGGAGTTACATCACCCCAGAACGCCGTTGGCATAGTCCTGCATTGAGTTTCACCCCACACCTAGCGTTACTTCTTGAGGCCAATCTAGCTGATACTATTAGCTTACAGTTAAAAAATGAGTTTGAGTATGGGATATATGTGTTGCAAGGAACACTTACGGTAGATACCACAACCATACCAGCTCACCATTTACTAAGCTTAGGGTCGCAACGTAACGAGCTCACCATAACGTTAAGCGCGGATTGCACGATTCTAATCCTAGGGGGTGAGCCTTTTGCCCAGCCTGTTAAAATATGGTGGAATTTTGTCAGTGCATCACAGCAACGTGTTGAACAAGCGCAGCGTGATTGGGAAGTCGGTCACCCACGCTTTGGCGAGGTGCACCGATACCGTTCTTATCACAGGTAAACTTTACGTATGTGGCAACAATTAAAACATGGCATACGCCGCCTCGGTCATTGGCTTATTGCAGCAGCAAGTGTATTAGCTACGCTGTTCATAGCGGTATTGATATATAAATATCTCACCGCCACACCAACACCACCAGATACCGCCCAGTGTCAGCGGATGCAGCAGCTGTTCACAGCTGATCAAGCCGCTGAAGTGCACCTATTTCAATGTCAGCGAGGCGCGCCCTCGAATCCATGGCTGGGTTATGAAGTGTGGCTTTATGACGTATCTGCTCGAGACTGGTCACGCATTGCCACCGCGCCCTATTCTGCTTGCTTGAGCTTAGCGTGGCAACGGCCTCTTCAACTACTCATTCAACATACGGGTAATCGTAGCGAAGTGTACCTAGCACGCTCATCCGTGATTTTTGAAACCGCCACGGGCGTGCCCGATACTATTAGTATCTATACCGCAGCTTTGGCGACATGCCCCGAATAAGTCAGCAGCCTAACGAAACGGACTCGTTAGTGAGCTACGCGCAGTTATGGGCAGGCGTTCTGCTAGAAAATCGATTAACACACGCACCGCGGGTAACAAGCCGCGGCGATATGGATATACCATGTGCATGATCCCAACGGGTAAGGACCACTCCGGTAATACTCGTTCGAGTACACCATCATGTAATTCTTGTTCACACAAATAATTGGGTAATGACACAATACCCAACCCTTCAATAGCGGCTTCGCGTAACACCATTAAATCATCGGTAATCAAGCGTGGGCGATAACTCACTGTTAGCTTATCACCCTGCTGTGAACGTAACTCATAACTATACCGACCACTGGTAAAATGTAAGCTTAAATGCGGAAACTTAATCAGATCAAGTGGGTGGTTAAGTGGGTGTTCGATCCGTGCAACATCACCACGGTCTGGGCTACGAACCAATGTTGCGGGTGCATCAGCTAGCGGACGCGCTATAAGCGATGAGTCTTCAATATGTGAACGTACTCGTAAAGCAATATCTATCCCTTCATCAATGAGGTTCACGGGACGATTCGTTACCACCAGATTAATTTTAACTTCAGGGTATAACGCCATAAATTCTGGCAATAAGGTTACCAGCATGCTTTGGCTTATTGCATAGGGCGAACTTAGATTAATCTCACCTCGTGGTGTTTCTTGCACCAACTGTGTTACTTGTTGCGCAGCCTCAGCCGCAGCCACCATAGTTTCACAGTGCACTAAAAATGCCTGGCCAACATCAGTTAACTTGAGCCCCCGTGTACTACGGTGTAGCAAGCGTACGCCTTGTGCTTCTTCCAAATCAGTCAAGCGGCGGCTGACCGTTGATTTGGGCATGTTCAACTCCCTTGCACCAGCACTAATACTGCCAGCTGCGGCTACTCGAGCGAAAATATAATAGTTGGTTAAATCAGGTACAGACATTGCCGCCCCCTCTGATATTGGCACCCCAAAGCATTCCATTTACGGAACGACAAATCCCAAACTAACACACTACCTACAATATTGGGACACCTATAAAATATACATCAATAGCAATCATATATTAAAGACAGAGGTTTTATGAAAATTCTACATTTAGATTCTGGCTTATTCGTTGAGCAATCGATTAGCCGCAAAATTAGTCGTGAGATAGTTGCACATTTAAGTCAGCAGAAGCCCACACAAGTTATTTATCGTGATCTCGTTAGCGAGCCGATCCCACACCTATCTGCTGAAACTTTAATGGCCAACAATGACGAATTAGCCACGACGTTAATTGCTGAAATTAAAGATGCTGACATCCTAGTTATTGGTGCGCCTATGTATAACTTCACCATTCCAACCCAGCTCAAAGCTTGGCTTGACCGCGTTCTGAAAGCTGGCGTGACCTTCCGCTATACCGAACAAGGTCCCGAAGGATTGTTAACAGGTAAAACTGCATATATTGCCTCGGGTCGCGGTGGAAAATTCAGTAGCGGTGAGCAAATCTCGCTCGACCATCAAGAAACGTACTTACAACAAGTCTTGGCGTTTATTGGCATTACGGATGTCCACATCATTCGCGCCGAAGGTGTGGCCATGGGTGATGAGCCTCGCCAACAAGCGTTGACCGCAGCGAAGGAAGCCATTGCGGCTATTTAAGCAACAAAAAAGCCGCTCAATTGAGCGGCTTTTTGTTTTGGTAATAAATTACCAACCAGTTTTTTCACGTAATGCTTTACCGATATCAGCTAAGCTACGGACTGTTTTCACACCAGCGGCTTCAAGCGCTGCAAATTTTTCATCTGCAGTCCCTTTACCACCTGAAATAATCGCACCAGCGTGACCCATACGCTTACCTGGAGGCGCTGTTACGCCAGCAATGTAAGAAACAACAGGCTTAGTCACATGCGCTTTGATGTATTCTGCTGCTTCTTCTTCAGCAGAACCACCAATTTCACCAATCATCACGATTGCTTCAGTTTCTGGATCTTTCTCAAATAATTCGAGAATATCGATGAAGCTTGAACCTGGGATTGGGTCACCACCAATACCAACACAGGTCGATTGGCCGAAACCTTCATCAGTGGTTTGCTTCACTGCTTCATAGGTCAGTGTTCCGGAACGTGACACTATACCTACTTTACCCTTCTTATGAATGTGTCCTGGCATAATACCAATCTTACATTCATCAGGAGTGATCACACCTGGGCAGTTAGGGCCGATCATGCGAACACCTTTGTGCGTCAAGTATTCTTTCACGTAGAGCATATCCAAGGTTGGAATGCCTTCGGTAATACATACAATCAGCTCGATACCAGCATCTGCAGCTTCGACGATCGAATCTTTACAAAATGGAGCTGGAACGTAAATCACTGATGCAGTTGCACCAGTTGCTTCAACTGCTTCACGAACAGTATTGAATACTGGTAAACCTAAGTGAGTTTGTCCACCTTTACCTGGCGTTACACCACCGACCATCTGGGTACCGTAAGCAATAGCTTGCTCTGAATGGAAAGTACCCTGACCACCGGTAAAACCTTGACAGATAACCTTCGTGTTTTTGTCGATCAAGATTGACATTATTGACCTCCTGCCGCGGCAACTACTTTCTCAGCAGCATCAGTCAAACTTTCTGCTGGGATAATGTTCAGGCCACTTTCTGCTAATTTTTGACGGCCTAGTTCAGCATTGTTACCTTCTAAACGAACAACAACTGGAACTTTTACGCCAACTTCTTCAACTGCACCCATGATACCTTCAGCAATCATGTCACAGCGAACAATACCACCGAAGATGTTAACCAACACAGCTTTCACTTCAGCATCAGATAAGATGATTTTGAACGCTTCGGTAACGCGCTCTTTGGTCGCACCGCCACCTACATCAAGGAAGTTTGCTGGTTGACCACCGTGCAGCTTAACGATATCCATGGTACCCATGGCCAAACCAGCACCATTCACCATACAGCCAATGTTACCGTCAAGTGCTACGTAGTTCAGTTCCCATTTAGCCGCACGAGCTTCGCGCTCATCTTCTTGGCTTGGATCGTGCATTTCACGGATTTTCGGTTGGCGATACAAGGCGTTACTGTCAATGTTGATCTTGCCATCTAAGCAATGCAAGTTACCTTGGTCAGTGATTACCAACGGGTTGATTTCTAATAAGGCGAAATCATACTGCTCAAACATTTTGGCCAAGCCCATGAAGATGTTTGTGAACTGCTTCACTTGGTCACCGCTGAGGCCTAACTTAAACGCAAGCTCACGGCCTTGGTAAGGTAATGGACCAACGATTGGGTCGATGGTTACTTTTAAGATTTTTTCTGGCGTTTCTTCAGCAACTTTCTCGATTTCAACGCCACCTTCTGTTGATGCCATAAACACGATTTTACGTGATGCACGATCAACGACTGCGCCTAAATAGAGTTCTGAAGCGATATCAGTCAAACTTTCAACAAGGATCTTTGAAACTGGCTGACCTTTCTCATCTGTTTGATAAGTAACTAAGTTTTTACCTAACCAGTTGCTTGCGAAAGCATGGACTTCATCCAAGCTTGAAACTAGTTTAACACCGCCCGCTTTACCACGGCCGCCAGCGTGTACTTGAGCCTTAACCACCCAACGGTCACCGCCGATTTTTTTTGCAGCTTCTACGGCTTCGTCTGCAGTATCTACCGCATAGCCTTCAGACACTGGCAATCCGAACTCTTTGAAGAGTTGTTTAGCCTGATACTCATGCAAGTTCATGATGATCTTCCGATTCGTTTGAACAACAAAAACAGCTCAATGCTGCTTACCCGAAAATTCGCACGTATTCTACATTTTCATGCGCAAAAAATACAGCCGCTGTTTGAAATTGAATTAACAACTCATCACAGCGGCTGCGTTCATTGGATTATAAATCCAGTAACAGACGGTGCGGATCTTCTAACAACTCTTTGATGGTTACTAGGAATCCAACCGACTCTTTACCATCGATAATTCGATGGTCATATGATAACGCTAGGTACATCATGGGTAAGATTTCCACTTTACCATTCACGGCCATAGGACGATCTTGGATTTTGTGCATACCCAAAATCGCACTTTGCGGTGGGTTCAGAATTGGCGTTGATAGCAGCGAACCAAATACGCCACCGTTGGTGATTGTGAAGTTACCACCTTGCATATCGTCAAGCGTCAACTTGCCATCGCGACCCTTGATAGCGAGATCTCGAATACCATTTTCGATTTCAGCAATACTCATCTTGTCGGTATCACGTAATACAGGTGTTACCAAACCACGTGGTGTTGATACCGCAATACTGATATCGAAGTAATTGTGATAAACAATGTCATCACCATCAATAGACGCATTCACTTCTGGGAAGCGCTTCAGTGCTTCAGTAACAGCTTTCACGTAGAAGCCCATGAAGCCTAAGCGTGCATCATGACGCTTTTCGAACTCATCTTTGTATTTAGCACGTAAATCCATAATTGGCTTCATGTTAACTTCATTAAATGTGGTTAACATGGCCGTTGCATTTTTCGCTTCCAATAAACGTTTTGCAATGGTTTTACGTAGGCGTGTCATAGGGACGCGTTTCTGTTCGCGATCACCTAACGCAACTACTGGTGCTGATGCTGGCGCTGCTGGAGCTGCCGCAGCGGAAGCTGAAGCGGTTTTGCTCAAGTGATTTTCAACATCTTCTTTCGTCACCCGACCACCTTTGCCAGTACCCTTAACATCGGCCACTTGCAAACCGTGCTCTGCCAACATACGACGTACCGCTGGACCAGCTACTTCACTATCACCTTCGTCAGTCGTTGCTGCAGCTGGAGCCTCACTTGCAGTGGCAACTGCACCTGCAGTAATAATACCTATCACTTCATCAGCGGTAACTGTCGCACCTTCAGCGTGAAGAACTTCAGACAATACGCCGTCTGCTGCAGCAACAACTTCAAGTACCACTTTGTCAGTTTCAATATCAACCAAGTTCTGGTCGCGTGTTACTGCATCACCTGGTTTAACGTGCCAAGTAGCAACAGTAGCGTCAGCAACTGATTCTGGTAACTGTGGTACTTTCACTTCCAGTTTTTCACCACTGCTTGACGCTGATGCTGATGGCGCTGTGCTGGCAGGTGCTGCTGCAGCCACTGCGCCTTCACCTTCAACCAACTTACCAATAACTTCTTCCGCGACGACAGTAGCACCTTCTTCGGCAAGAATTTCACCGATCACACCATCAGCGGGCGCAACCACTTCAAGTACGACTTTATCAGTTTCAATATCGACCAAGTTTTGATCGCGCGAAACTTTATCACCTGGCTTAACATGCCAAGTAGCGACTGTTGCATCAGCAACAGATTCAGGGAGTTGAGGAACTTTAATTTCAATTGCCATGGTCAATTATCACCTATTTAATGGTTAGCGCGTCATCGACTAATTGCTGTTGCTGCTTATTGTGTTCAGATAGATACCCTACCGCCGGTGCTGCAGATGCGGCACGCCCTGCATAACTTAATTCAGCGCCAGCTGGAATTGCGGCGCGGAAATGATGCTGACTGCTATACCAAGCACCTTGGTTCTGCGGCTCTTCCTGACACCAAACAAAGTCTTTTACGTGTTGATAATCTTTCATTATCTCTTTAACTTCATCCATCGGGAATGGATACAACTGCTCGATACGAATGATCGCAACATCGTCTTGCTCACGCTTGCGACGCTCTTGCAGCAAGTCAAAGTAGACTTTACCTGAACAGATTATCACGCGCTTCACTTTTTTGGGGTCTAAAGAATCGATTTCACCAATCGCATTTAAGAATACACCTGTAGTGAGCTCTTCCAGTTCAGACACTGCTAATGGGTTACGTAGTAATGACTTCGGTGTCATTACAATCAACGGACGGCGCACCGGACGAATGTGCTGACGACGGAGCATGTGGAATACTTGCGCTGGCGTCGTTGGTACACACACCGACCAGTTGTGGTCTGCTGACAACTGTAAGAAGCGCTCTAGCCGTGCCGAGCTATGCTCTGGGCCTTGACCTTCGTAACCGTGTGGCAGTAGCAAGGTTAATCCACAGAGGCGGCCCCACTTCTGCTCACCAGAACTTAGGAATTGGTCAATAACAACCTGAGCACCGTTAGCAAAATCACCAAACTGCGCTTCCCACATGACTAAGGATCTCGGTTCAGCAGTTGCATAGCCGTACTCAAAAGCAACGACCGCAGCTTCAGATAACACTGAGTCATAAATTTCGATGCGGCCTTGACCGTCTCGAATATTATTCAGTGGCATGTAGGTGCTTGCATCTTCTTGGTTATGCAATACTGCATGGCGATGGAAGAAAGTACCACGACCACTATCTTGCCCAGTTAACCGTATATGGACGCCCGCATCCACCAACGTAGCGTAAGCTAAGTTCTCAGCAAACCCCCAATCCATTGGTTTTTCACCCATCGCCATTTTCATACGGTCTTCATAAACCTTGGCAACACGTGAATGTAGCTTATGCTCGGCCGGGACTGTACTCATCGCCACGCCTAACTCTTTGAGTTTATCTAGGCTGATAGTAGCGTCGTACTCTGCATCCCATTCGTTACCGATATAAGATGACCAGATAGAGGAATGATGCTTAATCTCACGCCACTCATCGACTACGATGTCACCACGATCTAACGCATCACGGTAATCATTCACCAACTGTTCTGGCTCATCAGACTTGATCACACCAGCTTGAAGTAACTGCTCAGCATAGATCGCACGCGCTACTGGATGCTGCTTAACTTTTTTATACATCAACGGCTGGGTTGCACTCGGTTCATCCGCTTCGTTATGACCATGACGACGATAACATACCAAGTCGATCATGACATCACGCTTAAACGTATTGCGGAAATCAAGCGCCAACTGAGTCACAAATACAACCGCTTCTGGGTCGTCTGCATTCACGTGGAAGATAGGTGCTTGAACCATCTTCGCGATGTCGGTGCAGTATTGCGTTGAGCGGGTGTCTTCGCGTTTGGAAGTGGTGAATCCAACTTGATTATTCACTACGATACGAATTGAACCACCGACTTGATACGCACGGGTTTGCGACATGTTAAAGGTTTCTTGAACGATACCTTGACCAGCAATCGCCGAGTCCCCGTGAATAGTAATTGGTAATACTTTCTCACCTGAAGTGTCGCCTAAGCGATCCATACGTGCCCGCACCGACCCCATAACGACTGGGTTAACAATTTCAAGATGCGACGGGTTAAATGCTAACGCCAAGTGTACATTGCCACCTGGGGTTTCAAAATCAGAAGAGAAGCCTGAGTGATACTTAACGTCACCTGAACCTTTGTGCGGATTCTTACCAGCAAACTCATCAAACAAATCTTGCGGCTTTTTCCCGAGTACGTTGACTAATACGTTCAAACGACCCCGGTGCGCCATACCAATCACGACTTCCTTACTGCCTTGCTCACCAGCGCGGCTGATGATCGCTTTCAACATCGGAATTAAGCTATCGCCACCTTCTAACGAGAAGCGTTTCGCACCAGGGAACTTGGCTCCCAAGTACTTCTCTAAGCCGTCCGCAGCAACCAATTCTTTAAGAATCTTACGCTGCCATTCTTGGTCAAACTTTGGCGTCCCACGGATACCTTCCAAGCGCTGCTGAATCCACCGTTTTTCTTCGGTTGAAACAATATGCATGTACTCAGCACCAATCGGCCCGCAGTAGATTTTATTCAGCAGTTCATAGATCTCACCAAGTTTCATCGTTTCTTGACCAACGGCCAAAGAACCGACGTTAAACTCGGTGTTGAAATCGTCTTTACTTAAACCGTGATGTTCTAATGCCAAATCTGGCACTGGCTCTTGTTTCCAAAGCCCTAGAGGGTCAAGGTTCGCGTGCTGATGGCCTCTAAAACGGTAGGCGTTGATCAATTGCAAGACTTTCACTTGCTTATGATCAGGTGCCCCAACCGTTACCGTGCCAGCCTGCTTTAGCTTATTCTTTGCAAGCGAACGGAATTGTTCACGAATCAAACTATGCTTTGTATCAACCGCTACACCATCGCGTGGCAATTGATCAAAGAACTTACGCCAGTCATCACTAACCGCCGTTGGATCATCAAGATATAACTCGAATAATTCCTCGACATAAGCCATGTTACCACCAGCAAGGTGGGAGGATTCTAGCCAGGCTTGCATTACGCCATCTTGCATCGCTGTTCCTTCACACTCGTTTATAAAAAAATAGCCACCCAAGCTGGATGGCTATTTCGATACAGCTCGGCCATTACTACAACAGTGCAATTTAATTAAATTGCACGCTTCAGTAGCATGGATTTGATGTTACCAATAGCCTTCGTTGGGTTGAGGCCCTTCGGGCACACGTTTACACAGTTCATAATCCCGTGACAACGAAACACACTAAAGGCATCATCAAGGTCATTGAGGCGCTCTTCAGTTGCCGTATCGCGGCTATCAATTAAGAACCGATATGCATTTAACAGCCCTGCTGGGCCGATAAATTTATCTGGATTCCACCAAAACGATGGGCATGATGATGAACAGCATGCACAAAGAATACACTCGTACAAGCCATCCAATTTCGCCCGTTCTTCAATAGACTGTAGACGTTCACGCGCTGGTGGTGTCTTATCATCATTAATCAAATAAGGCTTAATTTTTTCGTACTGTGCGTAGAACTGACTTAAATCCACAATCAAATCACGAATAACTGGCATGCCTGGTAGTGGACGAATGACAATTTTCTTATCGCCACCTTTTAGCGCAGACAATGGCGTAATACACGCCAAACCGTTCTTTCCGTTCATATTCAAACCGTCAGAACCACACACACCTTCACGGCATGAGCGACGGAACGCCAACGTTGGATCTTGCTCTTTCAATAATAAAAGTAGATCAAGCACCATCATATCACGATTTTTCTCCACCTCGATGGTGTAGTCTTTCATGTATGGTGCGTTATCAACGTCTGGGTTGTAACGATAAACTGAAACATTCAACTTCTTCATCGTTGTCACCTAACCTTAGTAAGTCCGCGCTTTTGGCGGGAATGCTTCACGCAACTTAGGTTGCATGTTCACGGCACGCTTCACCATACTCTCGTCTTCTGGACGATACACGGTATGAACTAACCAGTTTACATCATCACGCTCTGGATAGTCAGCACGGCTATGTGCACCTCGGCTTTCCGTACGGAAGTTCGCCGCCACTGCTGTTGCATACGCAGTTTCCATAAGGTTATCTAACTCTAAACACTCAATACGCTGCGTGTTAAATTCCTTACTGGTGTCATCCAAGCGCGCATTCTTTAAGCGCTCACGGATTTCTTTCAACTGCTCTAAACCTTCAGCCATGGCTTTACCTTCACGGAATACCGAGAAGTTCAATTGCATGCATTGCTGTAGATCTTTCTTAATTTGTACTGGATCTTCACCGTTTTGGTTGTTTTCCCAACGGCGCACGCGAGCTAATGCAGCATCAACCTGATCTTGGTTAGCTTCTTTGTTCTCTGCCAACACTTTGATTTCGTCAGCCAAATGCAAGCCCGTTGCGCGACCAAATACAACCAAGTCTAGCAATGAGTTACCACCTAAGCGGTTCGCACCATGAACAGATACGCAAGCCACTTCCCCACAAGCAAATAAGCCTGGGATTGGCTTCACATTACCGTCTGCATCAACGTGCAGTGCTTGACCGTTTACGTCGGTAGGGATACCACCCATCATATAGTGACAGGTTGGGATAACTGGAATGGGCTCTTCCGCTGGATCAACGTGAGCAAAGGTTTTCGCTAAGTCACAAACACCCGGTAAGCGGCTTTCAAGTACTTCACGGCCTAAGTGATCTAACTTCAGCTTTAAATGTGGACCTAATGGGCCATCGAAGCCGCGTCCTTCCCGAATTTCAGTCATCATCGAACGTGCAACGACGTCACGTGACGCCAAATCTTTCGCATTTGGTGCGTAACGTTCCATGAAACGTTCGCCATCTTTGTTTAACAGATAGCCACCTTCACCACGGCAACCTTCTGTTACTAGCGTACCAGCACCAGCAATACCGGTTGGATGGAATTGCCACATTTCCATGTCTTGCATCGGGATGCCAGCGCGAATTGCCATACCAATACCGTCACCAGTATTGATATGAGCGTTGGTGGTTGACGCATAAATACGTCCTGCACCACCGGTTGCTAGTACCACTGCTTTGGCTTTGACGTAGTACAATTCACCCGTTTCAATATTAATGGACGTAACACCAACAATTGCACCATCGTCGTTTTTCACGAGATCAAGCGCATACCATTCAGAAAACACTGTGGTTTTATTTTTAACGTTCTGTTGGTAGAGCAAGTGTAATAAAGCATGGCCGGTACGGTCTGCAGCAGCTGCAGTACGCGCTGCTTGCTCACCACCGAAATTTTTCGATTGGCCACCGAATGGACGTTGATATACTCGGCCGTTTTCAAAACGTGAGAACGGTAAGCCCATGTTCTCTAGCTCTAGAATAGCTTCTGGGCCAGTTTTACACATGTATTCAATTGCGTCTTGGTCACCAATGTAGTCTGAACCTTTCACGGTATCAAACATGTGCCATTCCCAGTTATCTTCGTGAGCGTTACCTAACGCAACGGTGATACCACCTTGTGCAGATACTGTGTGCGAACGGGTTGGGAATACTTTTGACATCAAGGCACAGGTCATGCCTAATTGAGAGATTTGTAATGCGGCACGCATACCAGCGCCACCGGCACCAATTACTACCGCGTCAAATTCGAGAGTTTGTACGCTCACTTAGACACCCTCCACTGGCCACACAACCAATAAACCGACTAACCAGTAAACGATTAATGCGACACATACAACGAATTGAAGAAAAGCTCGTAACCCTACTTTTTTCACGTAGTCGGTTAACACTTGGAAAATCCCAATCCAACCGTGAATTAAAATCGCAGTTAGCGCTAACATCGTGAAGATTTTCATCCCCAAATGAGCAAAAAGATTAGTTAACGAGGCGTAAGTAACGGCATCTGCCGAAACGAAAAAACTCACCATAAAGATGGTGTACAGCGCCATAATAATGGCGGTCGCACGAAGCAAGATAAAATCATGGCTGCCAGAGCGACCGAACGTCGATGCAGAACTTACCATAACCACACTCCTACCAAGATTGACCAAATAACCGCTACGCCAATAACGACTTGCGCAGTCACTCGTCCTGAAACAAGTTCTTCAAAATAACCCAAGTCCATAAACATATGGCGTACACCTGCTAACAAGTGGTAACCCAATGCTGTAAGGATGCCCCAGGCAATAAACTTGGCGATAAAGCCAGTTAGCAGCCCTTTTACCAAAGCAAACCCTTCAGCGGACTGGAGCGCAGTTGCTAAAGCCCAAATCAGAAATCCAACGCCAACAAGCATGATGACCCCAGATACACGATGTAAAATGGAGCTTATAGCTGCAGCCGGAAAGCTGATTGTTGTTAATTCTAAATTTACAGGTCTTTGTTTTTTCACGATTGCTGTGCCTTAACGAAAAGCATTGTAAATATGCTCGGAACCTCAAACATCCTCTCCACTTTCGAGTGGTTAAGAGGACCCTGTTAGATCGCCGCCAAAGTATATAAGCCAAGCTCAAGAATTACAATTCTTTAGCGCCCCTTTCGTCTAAAAACGTAAGATTCTGGCCGTTTTTCTAATTTGAGCGTTAAATGTGTTACAATGGCAACTATACCTTAGTCTGATACCATTAAATCGGAATTTAACGTATAACTCATCCGAGCTAGATATTTATCCATTCATTTCGTTTAAACACCCGTTTGAATTGACAGACACAGTTAAGATCAAGTAAATTCTAACGCCCTTAGTGATGAAGCAGACTTAAACAAGGAGATTTCCTTATGGCTGATCGTAAAGCCACCCTGCAGATTGACGGCCAATCCATTGAATTACCAGTGTTATCTGGTACAGCCGGCTATGACGTAATTGACGTGCGTACTTTAGGTAAACATGGTTACTTCACATTTGACCCTGGTTTTTTAGCCACTGGTGCATGTGAGTCAAAAATTACCTATATCGATGGTGAACAAGGCGTTCTTCTGCATCGCGGATATCCCATTGATCAGCTCGCGACGCATGCGGATTATCTCGAAGTATGTTACATGCTGCTCCACGGTGAAGCACCGACCAAAGCGGAGTACGCTGAATTTAAAGAAACCATTACCAAGCACACTATGGTGCACCAAGGCTTGCATAATTTCTTTAATGGTTTCCGTCGTGATGCTCACCCAATGGCTATGTTATGCGCTGTAACTGGTGCATTATCGTCGTTCTATCATGATGACTTAGATATTTATGATGATAAACAGCGGTTACGCAGTGCTTATCGGTTAATCGCGAAAATGCCTACTATCGCTGCGATGGCCTACAAATTCAGCATTGGCCAACCGTTTGTTTACCCGCGTAATGATTTATCGTACTCAGAAAACTTCTTGAACATGATGTTCTCAGTACCAGCTGAGGAATACAAAATCAGCCCAACTATTGCTAAAGCAATGGATCGGATCTTTATCCTTCACGCTGATCATGAGCAAAACGCATCAACCTCTACCGTACGCTTAGCTGGTTCATCTGGCGCTAACCCATATGCATGTATCGCCGCTGGCGTTGCGTCATTATGGGGTCCTGCACACGGTGGTGCTAACGAAGCATGCTTACGTATGTTGAGTGAGATCGGTAGCGTGGAAAATATTCCACATTACATCGAAAAAGCCAAAGACAAGAACGACCCGTTCCGTCTCATGGGTTTCGGTCATCGCGTATATAAGAATTTTGACCCACGTGCGACAGTCATGCGTGAAAGCGCTCACGAAGTACTGAAAGAGTTGAACATCAGTGACCCATTACTTGATGTCGCTATGGAACTTGAGCGTATTGCGTTGGAAGATCCATACTTCATTGAGAAAAAGTTATATCCAAACGTGGACTTCTACTCAGGTATCATTTTGAAAGCCATTGGTATCCCAACGAACATGTTCACGGTTATTTTTGCCCTATCACGAACTGTTGGTTGGATTTCACACTGGCATGAAATGATGGGTGAACCAAACCAAAAAATTGGTCGTCCTCGTCAACTATATACTGGCCAAGCTCAGCGTGATTTCACTCCACTAGCAGATCGCTAAGCAGTAATAGTTAAACACACTACTTATTAGTATAAAGCACTCTTCGGAGTGCTTTTTTTATGCCTTTGACACTAAAAACTCTCCTACCCAAAACCACAAACACAACGTATAACATTGATTTTATTGGATTTAATTATTCATTGTTACTAGATGAATACAGTTGGCACAAAACCTGCATATGTTTCGTTAAGGATATTTCCAGTATTCGTTTTAAACGCTTTAACTAAAATAACGAACTTTGATACCAGGATTGAAACACATGAACATCACAACCTCCACGAATCGCATCTCTGTCCTAGCACTTGCGACATTACTTGGCCTCTCAGTTAGTGCCTGTAGTGATGTTGGTGCTAATGGTGTGCAAGCAAAACAACAAGAACAGGTACAAATAGCTCGTATTCCTGTAGCTACCCAGACAGTTGTTGCTGGCACTATTACTGCAAATTTTAAAACAACTGCAACATTAGAAGCGCGCGACGAAGCAGATGTTACGAGCAAGGCCACGGGAATTATTGAACGTATTTTAGTTGAGGAAGGCGATTATGTTGAGGCGGGCCAAGTCCTAGCTTATATGCGTGACGATGAGTATCAAATTCAATTGGCACAAGCCAGTGCCGAGTTAAATTCGGTAAAACAAGAACTCAAACGTGTCAAAGACATGGCCGAACGCGATATGATCAGCGCCGACGCATATGACAAGCTACGCTTTCAAGCCGATTTATTAAAAGCGCGTTATGACATGGCTGCATTGAATTTAGCTGAAACCGAAATTCGTGCACCAATCAGTGGTTATATTGCGCATCGCTACGTTAAACCTGGTAACTTAGTGCGTCAGTATGAGCAAAATAAACTATTCCATATCGTCGCATCTGACGTATTACAAGGAAACGTGTACCTACCAGAGCGTGAATTGCAACGCGTGCAAGTGGGGCAAACTGCACAATTAAAACTGGCGGCGTTAAATAACCAAGTGGTTGAAGCTAAAGTCGCTCGTATTAGCCCAATCATAGATACTCAATCTGGTACATTTAAAGTAGTTCTTCACGTCGAAAATTCCGATAGCCAATTAAAACCGGGGATGTTTGCACATGTACACATTAATTATGCGACCCGTAACTCAACTGTAACCGTGCCACGCTACGCAGTACAAAGCCTTGATAACCAATACAGTGTGTTCACTGTCGACGCTCAAGGTATTGCGCGTAAAATCGACGTGCAAATTGGCTTTGAAGACGAAACTCACTTAGAAATCACTTCTGGTCTCAACGTTGGCGATACTATAGTTATCAATGGCCAAGCGAATCTAAAAGATGCCGCCCCAGTTGAAATTGTGAAGAGTGAGCAGCAGTCATGAGTATTGTTAGTCTTGCTGTTAAACGGCCAGTCACCATCTCCATGATGACTATTGCCATCCTGTTATTTGGCTTTGTATCACTGGGTCGCATTCCCGTAACACTATTACCAGATCTAGCGTACCCTACCCTTACGGTACGCACTGATTTCCCGGGGGGCGCACCAAGTGAGATTGAGCAGTTGGTGAGTAAACCCATTGAAGAAACTCTTGGGACAGTAAAAGGGTTACGCCGCATTGAATCCATTTCTCGCGCTGGCCAAAGCGATGTTCTCTTGGAGTTTAGCTGGGGTACCGATATGGATATGGCCAGTTTAGAGGTGCGCGAGAAACTGGATTGGATCGATCTTCCACTAGATCTCGATAAGCCTGTACTACTGCGTTTTAATCCAAGTGAGGATCCAATATTCCGGCTCGCCTTAGCCCGCGCTGATGGCGCACAAAATATTGCAGCATTGAAGCAGTTGCGTACCTTTGCTGAAGAGGATTTGAAACGCCAGCTTGAAAGTATCGAAGGTGTTGCCTCGGTTCGTCTAGGTGGTGGTCTTGAAGATGAAATCCAAGTATTAGTGAACGAGCGCCAGGCAGCTTCTTTACAAATTCCGATGTCATTGATTACACAACGGTTGCGAGATGAAAATATCAACCTCTCTGGTGGGCGAATTGAGTCAGAACGTGCGGAATACTTGGTACGAACCCTGAATCAATTTCAAAACCTTGATGAAATCCGCAACATTTACCTGACCACACGCAACAATCGCCCGATTTTCTTAAAAGATGTTGCGATAGTTGAGAATGGTTATAAAGAACGGAATGCCATCAGCCGCGTAGGCGGGATGGAAGCCGTTGAAGTTTCACTCTACAAAGAAGGCGATGCTAATACCGTCCAGGTATCAAAAGCGATCCAAGCACACTTACAACATTTACAAACTGCACAATTGTTGCCTAAACAATATACGGTCAAACCTATCTATGATCAGGCCGTGTTTATCAGTGCGGCCATTGCTGAAGTAAAAGGTGCTGCAATTTCTGGCGGCTTATTAGCCATGGTTATCATTTACCTGTTCTTACAACGGGTTTGGCCTACCATTATCATCAGTATTGCAATTCCTGTTTCCGTTATTGCTACGTTCAACCTCATGTACGCTAACAATGTTACACTGAATATGATGTCTCTTGGTGGTATTGCGTTGGCCATCGGGATGCTTGTGGATAACGCGATCGTGGTATTAGAGAATATCGCACGACACCAACAAGACGTTCCAGCAGACCAAGCTGCAGAGGTAGGTACTAAAGAAGTTTCTGGCGCCATCGTTGCATCAACACTAACGACCCTGGCGGTATTCTTCCCATTAGTATTTGTCGAAGGTATTGCCGGACAACTATTCCGTGATCAAGCACTGACCGTTAGTTTTTCCCTCTTGGTATCACTCATTGTAGCGCTGACTTTGATCCCTATGCTGTCGTGCCGCCGTAAGCGTGAAGCCGCACCAGTGGAACCCTTTGTTTATGCCAAAGGTTGGCGCTTCTGGGTTAAAAGCCCTATATATCTGTTCGTCCGCTGGATCCCACTTGGCATCGTTAGTCTCATTATCTTGATTAGCCGCCTTATTGCACGAGGTTTTAGCTTGCTTAGCCGTCCTGTGGTGAATGCGTTTAACTGGTTATATGGCGCGTTTACAGTGACGTATCAGCGTTTCCTAGTTGCTGCATTGCAGCGTGCCCGTTTTACTCTAGGAGTTATTTTATTTGGCGCTATCGGTTGTTATGCCCTCCTTCCATTACTGCCAGTTTCGTTAATGCCAACCATGACGCAAAGCGAATTCTTTGTCGAAATCGAGCTGCAGCCAGGTGCAACCATTTACGAAACAGATCGGACATTACAAGAGTTGGGCCGGGTTATTACGACAAGCCCACAGATTGATGAACGCGTTGAGCGCTTTTATTCGGTTGCAGGTACCGGTAGCTTGCTAAACGCAGCACCAGGACAAAGTGGCAATCAGTGGGGGCGATTAAACGTTCATATGACCTCCAATAATGCAGAGGACACAGCATTAGTACAAGAACAGCTTCGCCAAGCCATTTTAAAAATGCCTGGCGTGAGTGCCAAATTTGGTACCCCTGAATTATTTAGTTTTTCCAGCCCAATCATGGTTGAGTTCGTCGGTTATCATTTAGAATCATTGCAACAAGCAGCTAATAAGTACGCGACCATACTCGAACAACACCCCAACTTCGCTGATGTCAGGGTGAATATGACCGATGGTCAACCAGAATTAGCAATACATTTTGATCACGCCAAGTTAGCTCAGTATGGTTTGACCAGCGCTGATGTATCCGACTTGATTGCGACCAAGATCGGCGGAAAAGTTGCCACTCAATTCAGTTTAGATGATCGCAAAATTGATATTTTGGTGCGCAACCAGTCTATCGATCGCAACTCAGTTCAAGATCTCCAACAATTGATTATTAATCCAGGTGCTGTACGAGAAATCCCATTGCAAGCGATCGCCGACATTGTTGCCGTGTTAGGTCCTAGCCAGATTACTCGTGTCAATCAACAACGTACAGCGTTGGTGGAGGCAAATATTGTCGATACCGATCTTGGCCTTGCTGTACTTACAGCACAACAATTGCTCGACACTATGAACTTACCGCTAACCGTTAACGCCCATATAGCCGGTCAAAACGAGGAAATGGAAAGCTCGTTCCGTTCACTACAGTTTGCGCTCATCCTCGCAGTATTTTTGGTCTATTTAGTTATGGCCTCACAGTTCGAATCCCTGCTACATCCATTGTTTATTCTATTCACCGTACCTTTGGCAGGAGCTGGTTCTATTCTAGGCCTGTACTTAGTCGGGACCGAGTTAAGCGTCATTGTCTTTATTGGTTTAATTATGCTGGCTGGTATTGTGGTAAATAACGCTATCGTCTTAGTTGACCGTATTAATCAACTCCGTCAAGAAGGATATGATCGCTATCAAGCTGTACTGGCCGCCGCGACTCAGCGCTTACGGCCTATCATGATGACGATGCTGACCACAGTATTGGGGTTATTGCCACTTGCTTTAGGGTTAGGGGAAGGTGCTGAAGTTCGTGCGCCAATGGCAATCAGTGTTATCGCTGGGTTGCTATTTTCAACACTACTCACACTACTCTTTATACCATGCTTGTACTTGCTGGTTGACCGCAAGCAGATCGCCAAGGAGCACCAAGTATGACTGCTGCAGAATTAGGTTCAGCACTGGCTCGTTGGGCATTGCGGCGGCCAGTGACCACTTGCATGTTGTTTTTATCAATGATTCTGTTGGGGGCGATCAGTTCTCGCCTCCTGCCTTTGGAGAAATTTCCAGGCATTGATATTCCTGAAATCGTCGTCCAAGTAAGCTATCCCAACTCAACTCCACTGGAAATCGAGCGCTTAATCACTCGACCATTAGAGGAAGCACTTGCCACTATTAGTAACGTCAAACGGATGCGCTCAACGTCGACGTCTGAACAAGGCCAAGTATTGCTGCAATTTGATTGGGGGCAAGATATTCGCACCAAGACTGTTGAAGCCCGTGAAAAAGTTGACGCGATTAAACATCTACTGCCAGCCGACGCTGACCGGGTCGTTATCTTCCAGTTCAATACCGAAGATATGCCGGTGTTTCAACTGCGGATTAGTAGTCAGCGTGATCTAACCAACGCTTATGACTTGCTTGACCGTAGCTTGCGCAAACCCATCGAACGGGTTGAAGGGGTTTCCCGCGTTACTTTGTATGGTGTTGAACCGCAACAAATTGTTATTCGCCTTAACCGCGTCGACTTGCTCGCTAATAAACTAGATCCGGCTATGATCACCGCCGCCCTACAGAAAGCGAACTTCTCATTAACCGCAGGTTATATTGAAAATGATTACGAGCGTATTTTAGTCAATCCTGTCGGTGAATTTCGCTCTGAATACGAAATTCGTGAGTTCCCTATCCGGCCAGGCCTGAAACTTGGTGATATTGCTGAAATATCACGAGAAATGCCGCGGAAGTTCGATGGGCGCCACTTAGACCAACGGTATGCCATTGGCATGGAGGTATTTAAAGAATCCAACGCCAACTTAGTTGATGTATCTGCGCGAGTTATGAAGGTTATTGAACAAATCCGCCAAGATCCGCAATTTAACGGAATCAACTTATACATCATGGACGATACAGCAAAGGGCGTTACTACATCCCTCAGTGATTTACTCTCTGCAGGCTTGGTTGGGGCATTTCTTTCATTCCTGATCCTCTACGCCTTTTTACGCAATATTGCCACCACCTTAGTGATTGTACTGAGTGTTCCGATTGCGATTTGTATCGCTCTTGGGGGTATGTATTTCTTAGGCTACTCGCTGAACATCCTCTCCCTTATGGGGTTGATGTTGGCCGTGGGGATGCTTATCGATAACGCCGTGGTTATTACCGAAAGCATATTGTACGAACGGGAACATGGTGCAGCTCCTAAGCAAGCGACGATCGATGGCGTTGGTCAGGTATCACTGGCTGTTATTACCGGGACAGCTACCACAGCTATTGTGTTTTTGCCTAATATTTTTGGGCAACAAACTGATTTAACGATTTTCTTAGAGCATACTGCCGTCGCAATTTGCATCTCATTGTTTGCGTCGCTATTAGTGTCACAAACTTTGGTACCGTTACTCATAACAAAGCTACCGCGTCTGCAATCGAGCAAAACCAGCGGATACCACCAATTTCCTCGGTATCGTAAGTCCTTGCAATGGACCTTAAACCACCCCGGCTGGACTGGTGTCATAGCGTTGATCTTATTAGTCAGTATTATCGTACCAATAGGAGCTATCTCAGGCGATGATGAAGGTCAAGATTTCAACAATCGTCTTTTCATCAACTACCACATAAAATCACAGTACACCCTACAAGAGGTTAAAGAGGAAGTTGACCAATTAGAGAGCTATCTGTATGCCAATAAAGATAGCTTCCATATTGACGCAGTGTATAGCTATTACACATCGAACTATGCGATCTCAACGCTGCTACTTAAGGAAAATCGGCCAGAGAAAACACCTGCGCTGATGAAGCGGATACGTGAAGGCATGCCAAATATGCTACGCAGTGAGCCGAAATTTGGTTTTGGTGGCGGTCGTGACGGTGTTCAAGTAACACTCAGTGGGCAATCGACCGATGTATTGAAGCGTATTAGTAATGACGTGGTACCGATATTGAGCCAAATTGAAGGATTAACTGACGTGCAAACCGAAATGGAGGCCGGACAATACGAACTTGTTATCCAAATTGATCGGGAACGTGCACACCACCTTGGGTTAAGTTCCGCTGATGTTGCTCGAACTGTAGCAACAGCATTGCGTGGTCAGCGATTACGGTCTTACCGTGGTGATCCTAATGGTGAAATCGAATTACGTGTGGCGTTTGATCGTGAATTAGAACACTCAATCCCAGCGTTATATCGATTACCCGTTACGCAGTTCAATGACAAAATAGTGGCGTTGCAAGATATAGCTACTATTGTAAAACAACCACAACTCTCTCAGATTCGGCGCATTGATCGGCGTACCGCACTGCAAATCAATGCAAACTTAGCGGATCTTACGTTAGGTGAAGCGCGTGAAAAAATTACCGCAGCACTGAACCAAATTGAACTTCCAGCTGGCTATTTATGGAGTCTTGACGGTAGTTTCCAACGCCAGCGCGATAATGAGAACGTGATGCTGATGAACTCATTATTGGCCGTAGCACTGATTTATATCGTGATGGCTGCGTTATTTGAATCGCTCATTTTGCCAACAGCCATTATCACTTCGTTGATTTATTCTATTGTCGGAGTGTTTTGGACACTCATGCTCACAGGGCAGTCAATGGGGGTGATGGCCATGATTGGTATCTTGATTTTGATGGGCATTGTGGTGAATAACGGCATCGTCATGGTCGACCGCATCAACCAACTGCGGAACACGGGTATGGACCTTGAAGAAGCCATTTTGGAAGGCAGTTTAAACCGCTTCCGACCCATTCTAATGACAGTCGCCACCACCGTCTTAGGGCTCGTTCCTCTTGCCATTGGCAACACGCAAATCGGTGGTGATGGTCCGGCTTACACACCGATGGCTATTGCCATCATTGGCGGGTTGTTATTCTCAACAATTACCAGTTTGTTCCTAGTGCCTTATGTTTACGCGCGGTTGCTGGGACTCAATATGCGTTGGACTCGCTTACGGCTCCAAGCACAACAGCACATTAATCGTCTACTGCCTGGATAGCGCGTACCAAGTCGGCTGGTGTATCCACGCCAGCCGGCGGCTGTTCGCAAGCCTGAGCCACGTGAATTTTATCTCCATGCCAAAGCACCCGTAGTTGCTCCAAAGATTCAATCTGTTCAAGCGGGCTTGCGGGCCACGTAATATAACGGCGGATAAAGCCAGCACGATAAGCGTAAATACCAATGTGACGTTGATAATTCGCCAAAGCACCCAAACGTTTTTCACTCAAACCGTCGCGCTCATATGGGATTGCAGCACGACTAAAATACAGTGCATACCCCTGTTTATCAGTGACAACTTTAACCGCATGTGGGCTTAACACATCATCCAACTCAGTCATAGGTACCGCTAAGGTGGCCATGCCTGCATCATTTTGTGCAGCAAGGTTTCCTGCCACTTGACCGATAATAGATGGTGGAATGAATGGCTCATCACCTTGCACATTAACCACAACCTCATCATCAGCTAGACCCAGTTGTTCGATCACTTCAGCGAGGCGTTCAGTACCCGACTGATGCTCCGGTGAAGTGAGTAATGCACGCCCACCAAATTGCGCAACAACATCGACAATACGCTGATCATCTGTAGCGACAATCACAGTCTTTGCACCCGCTTGCATGGCTCGCTCATAGACACGTTGAATCATTGGCTTCGAGCCAATCATAGCTAAGGGTTTCCCAGGTAGCCGTGACGAGGCATAGCGAGCTGGAATAATAACGGTAAAACTCATGATGGTAATTGCTCAAGTTCAGCAGATGTTAGCTCGCGCGCTTCATGGCTAAGTAACATCGGTATTCCCTGTTTGACTGGGTATGCTAACCGATCGCCACGGCACACTAATTCTTGCTGTTCAGCGATCCAAAGTAGTTTCCCCTTACATAACGGGCATGCCAAAATCGCTAACGTTTTTTCATCAACCACAGCTAAGGCTCCTGTGTTATTCGGTTAACCTGACGACTAAATTCTTGCCAAAAGGTATCATCAAACACCGCTGATACCGTCAAATAATACCAATTATCCCGCGCGAATGTTCTGCATTTTGCCGCATCCTTTTCGGTCATCAGCACTGCAACGTCGTGGGTGATAGCCGCAAAATCTTCAGTGCTGTATGGATGATGATCGGCGAATGCAAGACTGTCTTCTACAGCAATAGCTAACTGTTGCAGCGTTGCAAAAAAACGTTGCGGATGGCCGATACCTGCTATCGCAATCGCGCGCCCAAATGGTGGTGCTACGGGTTGATCATCAACAACCCGTCGCCACGCGCCCGGTTGTAGTTGAAAACAGTGACCGAATGTCCGCTGTCCGACCCCGTTTTGCACAACGAGATCAGCTTGCTGCAACCTGGTTACCGGGTCACGTAATGGTCCTATTGGCAAACGCCAGCCATTACCAATACCTCGCTCACCGTCGACAACCGCAATTTCTAAATCACGGCTCAAGCGTTCATGTTGCAACCCATCATCACTGATGATGATATTAACAGCAGGAAATGATTGTATGAGAAGTTCGATAGCCTGTTGTCGGTTTGGACCAACTACAACCGGCACGGCAGTTCGCTGAGCTAACAATTTTGGTTCATCACCAACCATTGATGGCGGCGTTTGTGTTGTAACTAACTGCGGAAATGGCCCCTCGCCTCCATACCCACGCGAAATAATCGCAGGTTGAAAGCCTTGTTGCTTTAGCCAATGCACTAAAGCCCCAGTTACCGGAGTTTTGCCCGTACCGCCCACACTAATATTACCCACTACAATCACAGGAATAGGCGCTTTGTAACGCGCACACCATCCCCAACGATAACACCAACGCCGGCATTCACTCACAATCACAAATAACGCGTGCAGTGGCAATAAAGCAATCAACCACCAGGTGAACTTAGGCCGGTACCATGCACGCTGTAAGGCCATCTTAAACTTCACCACCAAATTGCAAACGATACAGTTGATAGTATGCACCTTTCTTCGCTAATAAGGTTTGGTGATCACCACGCTCAAGAACCTTACCATCTTCCATAACTAAAATTTCGTCTGCATTTTCAATGGTCGATAATCGATGCGCAATAACAATCGAGGTCCGATTTTGTTGCAAGCGGTTTAATGCTTTTTGAATATGCCGCTCTGACTCTGTGTCTAATGCCGACGTTGCTTCGTCAAGAATTAAAATCGGCGCATCACGCAACAGCGCTCGCGCGATAGCGATACGTTGCCGCTGACCACCAGATAGCATGACCCCGTTCTCACCCACCATAGTATCTAGTCCTAATGGTAAGTTGTCAGTGAACTCAGTGATAAACGCTTGCTCGGCAACTTCGCGAATACGTTCTGGCGATACTTCCCCACGCGCACCGTAGGTGATGTTGTTGGCGATGGTGTCATTGAACAACGTCACATCCTGCGAGACTAACGCAAACTGACGCCGTAAACACTTCAACCGGTAATCGTAAATATCGACATCATCAAGATAAATTTTGCCACTTTGTGGTGAATAGAAACGCGTTAATAAGTTTGAAATGGTTGATTTTCCACTACCTGAACGTCCCACTAACGCGAGTACTTTACCAGGTTGAACGTCAAAACTTACGTGATCCAGTGCCGGTGTTTCTGCTTTATCATAAGTAAAGGTCACATCGTCAAACCGAATGTGTCCCGCCGCCCGTTCAACAACATGAGTTCCTGCATTTGGCTCAGCTGTTTCATCGAGCACCTGGAAAATACTTTGTGCTGCTGCAATACCGCGTTGGAAATCACTATTCACCGTGGTCAATTGCTTCAACGGGCGTAGCAGCATAATCATGGACGTGAGTAAAGTTGTGAAAGCCCCTGCCGATAGTTTTTCCAGCATATCTGGGTAACTGGCTAAAATGAGTACCATTGATAAGCTAAACGAGGCGATCAATTGAATCAGCGATGTACTGACTGTTTGTGCGTTGATCAACTTCATATTTTGGTTGCGGGTCACATTGTTGATCTCGCTAAAGCGCTTTGATTCTCGACCTTGACCTTCGTACATCACCACTACTTTATGGCCGTTCAGCATTTGTTCGGCGGTAGTCGTCACATTCCCCATGGCTGTTTGAATACGACGTGACACTTGCCGAAAACGTTTCGATACCACTGAAACAATTTTGGCAATCAACGGCCCAACGACTAGAAACACCAATGACAGCTGCCAGCTGATATAGAACATCAAGCATAACAGCCCAATGACAAATGCGCCTTCACGGATTAACACCAAAATTGCACGTGAACTAGCTTCGGCAACTTGTTGTGTGGTGTAGGTTATTTTTGAAAGGAGATCACCAGTAGAGTGTTTATCGTGAAATGACACGGGCAACTTCATCATATGATCAAACAGCTGTTGACGTAAGGTGGTGATTACTCGAAAGCCCACCCAATTTAACAGATAAGTAGAAATGAAGTTAAAAGCGCCTCGTGCAATAAACACCAGCGGTACAAAAATTGCGCCATATACTAAGATTTTTGAATTTTGTTCCGTCAAACCCTCATCAATTAATGTTTCGATTTGAGAAAAGAAAAATGTATCAACAGCTGCGTAGCCGATCATGGCAAAAACCGAACACACAAAGGCCGCCCGATACGGTTTAATATACCCTAATAATCGACGAAACGTACGTTTCTTTTGGGTTTCCGTTAGGTTTTCAGAATTGATTTCTGCGTTCATGCTAGTCTTACAAAGTTTTACAATATCTGCATTCTAACCGCTTTGCCTAGTCACTGGCTAGTTATCTGAATCAAACCACGGCCTATCAGCCCCTGCCCATGGCTGTTCAACAGACCATTCTGACGAATTAAAGCGCAATGTTATCTGTCCACCTAAGGCGGTATCTAGTAATGGTATTTGTAACTCATTCAAACGTTCTTTAACAGGCGTCGCGACCATACCGTACGCATTGTTGCGTCCGCGGCTAACAATGGCAAGCTGAGGGTTTACTGCTGCTAAAAATAGCCGTTCACTGGAGCTATTGCTGCCATGATGTGCTAGCACCAAAATATCGCTTGCTACAGGCGCAACAAAAGCCAAGAGTTGCCGCTCAGCACGATAAGTAATATCCCCCGGAATCAATACCGAATGCTGGCCAATCGTTACCCGTACCACACAAGAGTCGTCATTATGACGATTATTGGTTACTCGCCGTGGATGTAGTACCAACCATTTCACACGACGCCATTGACCTGATTGCCCCGCCACACAAGGAAGCCCGGTGCCACTGCCATACCAACGCATAAAGGGATAAGCTTCTACTAATTGCAGATAACCACCCAAATGATCATTGTCGGTATGGCTCACCACTCCCACCACAGGGGTGAGTCGGTGATGCGTTAGAAAAGGAATAATTGCCCGCTCCGCCATTGAACTACCAAATTCCCAGTTCGCGCCAGTATCGATTAGCATTGCTTCGTGTCCTTGCTCAATCACAATAGCACTGCCTTGATCTACGT
>Ga0209075_1000504_pt1 | contig 38321 bp, 34 predicted proteins | sample Stecom2011_FD_187523 | JGI IMG/M metagenome (GOLD analysis project Ga0209075, IMG submission 187523) | Agricultural soil microbial communities from Utah to study Nitrogen management - Steer compost 2011 (SPAdes) (version 2) | ecosystem: Environmental > Terrestrial > Soil > Agricultural land...
AGCCAGTAATATCGTATTCAACACGAACAATTTCTTTAGACATGTCAATGGCCTTCTTCGACTTGTTGTTTTTGAGGTGTTGCTGAACACGGCTTCGAATGTTTTTACTTTTTCCAATATAGATCAAGCGACTTTCTTCATCGTAGAATTTATAAACACCTGTTTGTTTTGGAATTTCTTCAATAGCATCAAAGTCTAGCCCAGGATGTAAATGTTTAGGAATTAAATCCGATTGGATAAAACTACTGAGGAGCTCTTGATTTGTTTTGTGCAATAGGTGGAAAAGCTCTGTCGTTGCTAAAGCATCACCTCGCGCTCTGTGTCGACCTACCAATTCAATTCCCAATTCATCAGTAAGTTTTCCTAAACTGTAAGAAGCATATCCTGGAATGATTTTACGAGAAGATTTCACGGTACACATATGTTCCTTTCTGAACTCATATCCTAACGATCTGTATTCACTCCGCAATACATTATAATCAAAACCAACATTATGAGCAACGAAAACAGCATCACCTATAAATTCTATGATTTGTTTAGCGAGTTCATAAAATTTCGGAGAATTTTCTACCATTTCATCATTGATTCCTGTCAATTGTGAAATAAAGTAGGGGATAGGTTGCTCTGGATCAATTAGAGATGTGAATTCATCAATGATTTTTTCGCCATCGCTTATAAAAATCGAAATTTCAGTAATTTTGGAGTTTTTTATACTTCCACCCGTAGTTTCTAAATCGGTTACCGCGTATAGCATTTGACAAAAATAACCAAATTTCAACGAATTATGATTAAAAAAAATACCGAATGGAATTTCCACTCGGTATTTTTAAATATTAATATTTATCAATTACTGAATTGACAATTTTTTTTCTAAATCTGTAAGGTAAGCTTTAAAGTTTTTGTCTGTTTCGGAAAGGTTGTTTACCGTTCTACATGCGTGAAGCACAGTAGCATGGTCTTTTCCGCCACAATGAGCACCAATGTTTGCAAGTGATGATTTGGTCATTTTCTTAGAGAAGAACATTGCAATTTGACGTGCTTGAACGATTTCTCTTTTTCTTGTTTTTGACTTTAAAATTTCAATTTCAATATCAAAATAATCACAAACTACTTTTTGTATGTATTCTATAGAAACTTCTTTTGCAGTGTTCTTAACAAATTTGTCAATCATTTGCTTAGCTAAATCTAAGGTGATTGCTTTTTTATTTAATGAAGCTTGTGCAATAAGTGAGTTTAAGGCTCCTTCGATTTCACGAACGTTTGTATTGATGCTGTAAGCAAGGTATTCAACAACTTCTTTAGAAAGTTCTATCCCGTTACCGTACATTTTCTTTTCAAGAATAGCAATACGCGTTTCTAGTTCAGGTGCTTGTAAATCTGCTGATAATCCCCACTTCATTCTACTCAATAAACGCTGTTCCATTCCTTGAATATCAACAGGAGCTTTATCAGAAGTTAAAATGATTTGTTTACCATTTTGGTGTAAGTGGTTAAATATGTGGAAGAAAACATCTTGTGTTTTTTCTTTTCCAGAGAAAAACTGAACATCATCAATAATAAGTACATCCATCATTTGATAGAAGTGCACAAAATCATTTGATGTATTGTTTTTAATTGAATCTATGAATTGGTGTACAAATTTTTCAGAACTAACGTACAATACCGTTTTGTTTGGAAATTTATTTTTAATCTCTATTCCAATTGCATTCACTAAATGTGTTTTACCTAAACCAACTCCACCATAAATCAAAAGTGGATTAAAAGCAGTGCCTCCAGGTTTGTTTGCTACAGCATAACCAGCTGATCTTGCCAAACGGTTACAATCTCCCTCAACAAAGTTCTCGAAAGAAGAAGAAGGATTTAAGTTTGAATTAACATCAATCTTTTTTAACCCAGGAATAACAAATGGATTACGAATATGATCATCTCCAACCATTAATGGTACAGAAACAGGAGAGTTTTTTAAAGAGCTTCTTCCTGATGTTGGAATTTTTACGGTGTAAGGTGTAGAGTTTGGTGTATTACGTTCCATAATAATACTGTATTCCAAACGCCCATTTGCACCTAGTTCTTTTTTAATTACCTTTTTTAGTAATCCAATATAATGTTCTTCTAACCATTCGTAGAAAAAGTGTGATGGAACTTGAATTGTTAACACATCTCCATCTAATTTCACAGGTACAATCGGTGAAAACCAAGTCTTAAAAGCTTGCAATGGAATAATGTCTTTAATTACTTTCAGACACGCTTCCCATTTTTGTTCATGTAACTGGCTCATTTAATTAGTTTAAGGCATTTATAGCAAAAAAATATTTTGTTCCGAAAAATGTGTTTTTCATTTCTCTTAACAGCGACAAATATTTGGATAAAAAAGTTAAAAAAAAAATCAAAACCCTATTGACTTTTACAAATATTTTACTTCTATAGTAATTAAAAAATTATCTATCGTTTAATGTAGTTCGTCCTAAAATTATGTTATATTAATCGACAAAATGACAAAAAAACTGATTAGGTTTTATAATTAAAATAGTTCTCCAATATACATATCTTTTTTCTATTATTAACTTTTATATGTTAAAAAATAATGACTCAAAATAACAACTATTTACACAGTGCTGATATAGAGATTCGCGTTAGATATAGTGAGACAGATCAAATGGGATATTGCTATTATGGTAATTATGCACAATATTTTGAAGTGGGTCGTGTGGAAGCTTTAAGAAATCTAGGAATGTCTTATAAAGAGTTGGAAGAAAAAGGATTTATGCTTCCTGTCTCCAGCTTTAGTGTTAAATATATCGCGCCTGCCTACTACGATGATCTATTAACAATTACAACTCGAATTGTTAATTTAAAAGGTGTTCGCTTGTATTTTGAATACGATATTAAAAATGAAAAAGGAGAATTGATTTCAACAGCAGATACTACTTTGGTGTTTGTAGACAAATCAACGATGAAACCGACAACTCCTCCAGAACATTTTGTTGCATTGATTTTTCCTAAAAAATAAACAGTGATGAAAAATAAGTCTACTCACTTTCATTTTCAGCGATTCAACAATGATGAATTACAAGAATTACTTTCTATAAGAGAAGGAGAAACTAAAATTGGTCAAAGCTTGTCGGATTTAACTTCAGCTAAATATGTGATAATCGGTATTGAAGAATCTATTGGACCGAGAGCAAATAAAGGGAGAGCAGGAGCAGAGAATGGTTTTAAAGCGTTTTTAAACACTTTTTTGAACATGCAGTCAAATGAAACCTTAACTGGAGAAAACATCCATGTTCTAGGAAGAGTCGCAGTTCAAAATGTGCCTGAAGGTGATCTATCTGAAATGGTTGAAGAGTTAGATGAATTCTTAATTAACGTTTTAAAGTCTCACCTTAGGAACAATCAAATTCCAATTGTCATAGGTGGTGGACACAATAACGCTTATCCTTTACTGAAATATTCTTTTGAGCGATTTAAAGCACCTTTGCAAGTCGTGAATTTTGATGCGCATGCAGATTATAGATTGTTGGAAGGTAGACATTCTGGAAATCCATTTTCTTATGCTTTTAAAAACGGGTTTTTAAAGAAATACCATGTATTTGGATTGCATCAGCGCTATAATAGTCAGCAAATTCTTGACGACTTAAGAAGAGACGGACATTTCTTTACTTTTAATGAATCTTACTTGTTAGGTGAGCGTAATTATCGCGATGATTTTAAAATACTGCAAGAAACATTAGCTCTATCAGAAGGGTTTACAGGAATAGAATTGGATTTGGATACCATAGAAAGAATGCCAAGTAGTGCTTTTTCTCCTGTGGGTATTTCTATAGATTTAGCTCGGGTTTATATATCACAAATGGCCAAGCTTGAAAAGATTGCTTATTTACATTTGACTGAAGGTGCTCCTACAAACGAACTTGAAAATCGCATTGTTGGAAAAACCTTAGCTTATTTTGTAAGTGATTTTATAATTGCACATGGCTAATCTAATTGGAATTAGTATATTGGTATATATTTTAACTTATGATTAAGGGTCTTTTAAGTTTCCTCAAGGCGGTTCGGGCATTTTTTCCAATCAACTTGCTATTTTCACAAGTCAAGTATAACCTTGTCGTATTGTTTTATTGGATTATACTTTTTGCGATAATCAATAATTATTTGGGGGTAGGAATTGGACTTCCTTATCTGTATTTATCCCCTGAATACAGTGGCGCTTCTTCTGCAATTGCATTTTTACTTTTAGGAGTAAGTATCGGAGGATTTATCATGGCTTTTCATATTTACTCTTACATTCAATTGGGTCCAAAGTATCCATTTATAGCAACATTGTCTCGACCCTTTTATAAGTTTTCTGTTAACAATAGTCTAATCCCACTTATATTTATTATTAATCTTTCTGTCAATATCTATCATTTCCAAAAAGGTCAAGAATACCTTGAATCTACTGAAGTAGGTTTTCAAATTCTTGGATTAATCGTTGGAGCAACATTGTTTATCCTGTTTTCATTACTTTATTTTTTCCCAACAAATAAAGATTTGTTTACCATCACAGGAAAGAAGTCTGAAGATTTTCAAGCTAAGACCAGTAACATCAAAGCTACTTTGCATAGAAAGCAGACATGGTATGAGCCTTTTATGGATAAAAACATGGACCAATACTATTATATTGGCTCTAGGTTTAAGATTAGACAATCGAGAAGTAGCTCACATTACGATATTAATGTACTTAATAAAGTGTTTGCACAAAACCATATAAACGCTTCAGTTTTTGAAGTTTTATTGGTCCTATCTTATATTTCTATTGGTTTTTTTAGAGATTATGAATTGTTTCAAGTCCCAGCAAGCGTGAGTGTAATGATGATTCTAACAATTATCATTATGTTAGTAAGTGCATTGTTTTCATGGTTTAAAGCTTGGACTTACCCTCTAATTGTTGCTTCTTTTTTATTGGTTAATTACCTGAGTGTGAAAACAGAATTTTTTCAATTTAAAAGCTTTGCATTTGGACTTTCTTATGAAAAAGAGAATCTTGTTAATTATACTAAGAAGTCACTTTTTGATTTAAAATGTTCGAATTCGGTAATTCAACAAGATTATGAAAACTATGTAAAAACACTTGAAAACTGGAAGAAGAATACTGGCAAGAAAAAACCAAAACTCATTATATTAAATACCAGTGGTGGAGGTTTAAGAAGTGCCATGTGGACTTTTAAAGTTTTACAAGAACTAGATAGCTTAACTGACAAAGAGTTTGTAAAACACATTCAAATGATTACGGGAGCATCTGGAGGAATGATTGGTGCTGCATACTATCGTGATTTGATAATGATGGAAAATGACAGTACAATAGTATCAAGACTAAATGATAAGTACTTGAAGAATATTTCTAAAGACTTATTGAATAGGTTATCTTTTTCTATTTCTACAAACGATTTGTTTTTCCGTTTTCAAAAAGTAGAAATTAATAAAAATATATACAATAAAGATAGGGGATATGCTTTTGAGCAAGAATTGATTGCTAATTTAGATGGTGCCTTTGACAGAACATTAGGGTCTTATGAATCCTTTGAGCGCTCAGGACAAATACCAACTATGATATTTACGCCTACAATCATTAACGACGGTCGGAGATTATTGGTGAGTTCTCAACATCATGGTTACCTACAAGCAACAGATCAGCTTGATGAAAGGGTGGGATTAAATCCTCAAATTGAGAACATAGAATATTTGAAATATTTTAAGAATAATAACCCTGGAGATGTTAGTTTTACTTCCGTTTTAAGAATGAGTGCTACTTTTCCATACATTATGCCGATGATCACTATGCCTACAGAACCCGGTATGCAAGTTATGGATGCCGGAATTCGAGATAATTATGGCTCCAAGATTACAGTGCGCTATTTGATTGCATTAAGAAAATGGTTGCAAGAAAACACGAGTGGTGTGATTATTTTAAAAGTACGAGACACCAAGAAAACATTGATTGGTGAAACATATAAAAATATAGGTTTATTTGAACGCTTACTGTTACCATTTGGAAATATGTATGGTAATTTCCCTAGAGTACAAGATTTCAATCAAGATGAATTGTTTTCTACTGCTATCCGTTCGATGAATTATCCAATTGAAGTGGTTACGTTTAACTTGAGAGAAAGTCTTAGTGATAAGATTTCACTTTCATGGCATCTAACACTAAAAGAGAAGGAGAAAATTTCTAATGCTATACATTCTGAAGAAAATAGTCAGTCAATGGAACGACTCTTAAAGTTATTGAAACTAGAACCAAAAGATTGAAAAAACAAGTTTATGGGAAAAAAAGGTAAAAAAAGAAGCGATGTTGTATACAGTACGAATCCCGATTTCAATTACAACGATGAAGAGGAATTAGAAGAAGAAACACTTCCTAACAATCAGCAGCTTTTATATGTCTCTATTGACAAAAAACAAAGAAAAGGTAAAGACGTTACTTTGATTGAAGGTTTTGTAGGGACGGATGATGATTTAAAAGAACTAGGAAAGAAGCTTAAATCTGCGTGTGGTGTTGGTGGAACGGTAAAAGAGGGAGAAATTCTTATTCAAGGTAATCACAGGGATAAAGTGATTGAAATATTGAATAAACAGGATTTTAAAACAAAACGAAAAGGCGGGTAGAGTACCGATGAAAATCGGCAGGGAGAAGAGTGTTAAAACGCATGGAGAGGGAGAGAGGATTCAGTGTGTCGGGATTTCGAACAAACGACTCAATATAGCGCTGTTAAAGGAGGATAAATGTATTACAAAACCGTTGTACACACCCCAAAAAAAAAAGCGTGATAACATTAAGTCACCACGCTTTTAAGATCATAAATTTTATCTAGTCCACTGTAACTACTAGGTAGTTTGAAATTCTCCAGAATTTATCAGCATCTAAAATAATTAATTTTGTTCCTTTCCATTGGTATGAAGAAGTTGGGTGGTCTGTTACCAACTCAGGTTTCTTTCCGATAATATTTAATTCTTTCACTTTTGTTTTATCCATTTGTTGAAAGTAGTTTTGATTTAAGTCTTCAGCAATATTTGTCTTTTTACCAATTCCAATAAATCCACCTTGTCTTACCAATACTTTGTTGGCTATAAGTTCATCTAGAGTTCCGTAAGCATAATACACAGTATTCATTTCTTTCATCACATCTAAAGCCAATTCAACTTGTTGTTGGTATTCATCGAAAAGCTCTGAATACTCCATGTCTAAATCAGCAAGTGTACGCTGTAATGAAGCAATTTGCTCATCTCTTGCACGAATTTGCATCACTAAACGATCCGTCATGTTTTCAAGTTCAGAAATCTTTAAATCTTTATCAGCAATTTTCTTTTTAAGTGCATTTACGTTTTGAGCATTTTGCTTTCTTAAAAAGTTAATGTGCTGAATCTCTTTTAAAATCCAATCTTGATCTTCTTGTGTAATTTCAGGATTGTTACTTCTCACACGAATCTCATCTTCTTTAATGTTAATTATTGCAAGGTTAGATTGTACTTCGTTAAAAAATGAAATCGCTTCATTTAAAACGGAATCTTTTTGAGAACTCTCTAATTCTAGTTGTGCGACTTTGTTACGCAATTCAATAAGTTCTGTGTCGCTCATGTTTTCATCAGTGACAGAGTCATTAGGATCTTCCTTACAAGCTGAAAAAATGAACAATAGGCTAAATAAAAATAAGTATCTCATGTGTTTGTTTATTTGATTCTTAAAGACAAAATTAACGAATTCTTTGGGTAAATTGTATATTTGAGGAAAATCAATGTTTTTATTATGAAAATTTATAGTTTACTCGTTTTAGCACTTTTTATAAGTAGCTCAATTTTAGGACAAAAAATCCATCATGAACTTTCAATGCCCGCTCCAGAAACGCATTATTTTCATGTAAAAACAACTTTAACCGATTTCTCAGAGGAAAAATTAGTGATTACAATGCCTGTTTGGTCGCCAGGATCTTATTTAGTGAGAGAGTTTCCTAAAAATGTAAACTTGATGCTGGCAAAAGATGAAAATGGAAAGTCTTTAACTGTTCAGAAAATCAGTAAAAACAAATGGGAGGTCAATAAAGGAAATGCTAAGAAAGTGACTATAAACTATGAAGTATATGCTTTTGAGTTAACGGTAAGAACATCTTTTCTTGATAAAACTCATGGTTACTTGAATGGAACAAGTGTTTTTACTTTTCCTGAAGGACATATGAATCTAGGAGGTCAATTAACTGTTGTACCGCATGAATCATTTAAGAAAATAACCACTCCTTTACCAATTACCAAAGATGGATTCAGTTCGGATGATAATGCAACAACTTTTACTTTTAAGGATTTTGACGAATTAGCTGATGCCCCAATTGAAATAGGAAATCAAGAAGTATTTAGCTTCGAAGCAGCTGGTATCACGCATAACGTAGCGATGTACGGCCCAGGGAATTATGATGTTGAACGCCTGAAAATTGATATGGCTAAAATTGTTGATGCTACAACGGCTATTTTTGGACAAAACCCAAATAAAGAATACTGGTTTATCATTCACAATACGGATACACGTGGAGGTGGACTAGAGCACATGAATTCAACTACTTTAAATGTAGACAGATGGACTTATGGTCCAGACAATTATATGAGTTTTCTCTCTTTGGTTGCTCACGAGTATTTTCATGTTTGGAATGTCAAGAGATTACGTCCTGCTGCACTTGTAGAATATGATTATAGCAATGAAAATTACACTGATTTACTTTGGGTAATGGAAGGGTTTACTTCTTATTATGATGAATTAATTTTAAGAAGAGCTGGTTTTTATACGGAACAAGAATACTTAGATCGTTTTAAAAGTACGTTAAATTATGTTGAAGGATCTCCAGGAAATAAAGTTCAACCGGTTACACATGCTTCATTTGATGCTTGGATTAAAGCTTATCGTCCGAATGAAAACAGTAGAAATACAAATATCTCATACTACTCAAAAGGTGGATTGTTAGCTCATGTTATTGATGCAATGTTGATTAAAAAATCAAAAGGTAAGAAGTCTTTAGATGAGTTTATGCAAAAGCTATACAAGGAGTTTTATGAGGAACAAAATACAGGAATGACTCCATTGCAATTCAAAACTGCCTTAGAAGAATTTCTGGGTGAAAATTTAGATGAATTCTTTGATAAATACGTGAACGGGACGGAAACTGTTCCTTATGCAAGTTATTTTGAACCATTAGGATTGAAAATCGAACAGGTTGGTGGTGATAGAATCTCTATGGGAATTTCGACTAAAGCTGAAAATGGAAAATTAATTATTTCAAGTGTAGAGTCTGGAAGTCCAGCTGAAAAAGCTGGTTTATCGCCAAACGATGAAATTATTGCTTTTAATGGCTTCAGAGTAGATTATAGTGATTTGCAAGAATTTTTTAAAATGCTAGATGCTGGAAATGACTTTAATCTTATTATTTCACGCAGTAAGCAATTGATGAGTATAGATGCTAAAATGGGACTGATCAATACGCCGAAATATGAATTTACTTATGAAGGAAATAAGTTAAGTACATATTGGTTAAGAGAGAAAATGAAATAATTGTATACCATAAGAATATGTTGGTTGGGGTGCACGATCAGTGTGCCCCAATTTGTTTTCGGTAAACAAATTTACTTATAGTCTTTTAAAAAGTTCTCTGGATTGGTTTCAAGTCCAATAAAAACAACGACATCTGGTTTGTATTGCTCTATGATTTCTTCATTAAGCTTGAATTGCCATGCATCGAAGATGAATAGACTTTCTGAAAACACTTCCCTTGCAAAAGGACGAATTACTTCCCCAAATGAATCACGTATAAAAAGTACTCGTATTCCATTTGCTATACTATCATTCACATAACGATTCTCATAAGACCAAGGATAAGCAAATCCTGGAATAGGAGGGAAACCATATTTCTCAGGTTCAATAGATTTTGGGTTGTCCATCACAGGGTTTTCCTGAAATTCACTTAATTCTTTAATTCCCATAACATTGTAATGATAGCCTTTTTGAATAAGCTCTTTCTCCCAATGAAAAGAAGGAATGTCAATGATGTTTTTGTTTGGAAATTCCTTTTTCAATTGCTTATGAAGTAGTTGAAATGTAATGTATCCCGCCTGATCATTCCAATGGTTGTCTAGTTTGAAGTAGAGCTTAGCACTGTCTTTCTTAGCCCTTAATGCTGAAAGTGGGTCAATTATCAAATGAGGAAAGTCCTTGCTTAAATGGTCTTTTAATGCTGTTATTCTATTGTTTTGAGACAATTGAATGTTGTAAGGGAGTTTATCGGTATAAACACGGTGCTTCATTGGTGCTATAATCCAAAATACAGGAATATTTCTTTCTTGTAAATAAGCTGTTCTTTCTTTCCACTCCTTTGTAAAATCATTTAGTGTTTCAGGTGAAAAGTCAAGCTTCCCACTGAGTACTTCTAATTCTATTCCAGCTTTAAAAAACCATCCATCTTGTCCTATGACTGCTTTATCAGGATGTGGAGAAATATTAAAGACAAAATACTTCGTACGGTGAAAAATATCCAAAAAGGGTGTCCTAAAATAGAAGTTGTCCGCTGCAAAGGCTTCAAAATCTGAAGGGAAGTCATCTAGCCTGTTGATGTTGATTGAAATGGAGTCTTTAAAAGCCCTGTTTTCATCTTTTCTGTTGAATCCATCAAGGCCTAAGAATCCGAGTACAGCAGGAGTAACAATTATTAAAATGAAAATAATTGGCAATTGATATTTTATGAATTTACTCTTTTCCATGTTCTTAGAATCTAAAGTAAATAAATGGACTGTAGGATCCAGAATTTATGTAAATAATACTCACTAATAATAACAATACTACTCCTAGGTCTAATACAGATTGAACGACAAGTGTTGAGGTGTAATTTCTTTTATCAAGGAATGCTTTTATTTTAACAAAGAACAACGAACTTGAGAGTACAGCTAGAATTAAAATAATTATTTTTTCATTATTTAAATACGACAAGAAACTACTGCTATTCAGCTGTTCAAAACTAAATAACTTTCCAATATAGGCAAGCGCATCAGGTAAAGCCTCTACTCTGAATAGAACCCATCCAACCATTACAACAATGATGGTGTACAACCATTGAATAGCACTTGGTAGTCGTTTTAAAATGGATTGAAATCCGAGGCGTTCAATGATAAGAAATAATCCGTGAAAGAGCCCCCAAACTACAAAACTCCATGTAGCGCCATGCCATATCCCTGTTAGAAAAAACACTGTGATTAAATTGAAATAGGTTTTGTATGGACCATTTCTATTTCCACCTAATGGGATGTAGACATAATCTCTGAACCATGTTGAAAGTGAAATATGCCATCTTCTCCAAAACTCTTGAATACTCTTTGAAATATATGGGAAGTTAAAGTTTTCCAAGATTCTGAATCCAAACATTCTACCCAATCCGATTGCCATATCAGAATATCCTGAGAAATCAAAATAGATTTGGAAAGTATAGGCAATAACGCCCAACCAAGCTGCTGAAGTTCCAAGGGTGTCGATTGGACTCACAAAAATCATATCCGCCAATTCTCCACAAGTATTGGCGATAATTACTTTTTTGAACAATCCCAATACAAAACGTTGTACACCAGAACGAAAGAGCTGAACGGTTGAAATTCGACTTTTGATTTGATCCACGATGTCATTGTACCTTACAATTGGTCCAGCAATGAGTTGTGGAAACAAACTAATGTAAAGCGCAATGTTTGGAAGTGTTGTTTTTTGAGTATGCTCATTTCTATAAACATCCCATAGCAGCGACATCTGTTGAAAGGTAAAGAAAGAAATCCCTAAGGGCAATACAATGTTTTGATAAGGAATAGAAGGGAAGTCGGTACTGTAAACATAACCTAGAACATTAATGTTGTAGAGTATAAAGTCTAAATATTTAAAGAAAACAATGATTAAGACATTGACAGTTAGCCCAATAATCAACCATGTTTTTTTAGTGCTTAAATTCTTTTCAATTTGTTTTACAAAGATATAATTGATTAAAATGGAACCAATCAATATTAGACTATAAGAAACACCTCCCCAAGCATAAAATATTAAACTAAATAGTAAAAGGGTGTAATTTCTAAACTTTTTGGGCGTGATGTAATATAGCAATAACAGCAGCGGTAAAAAGGCAAAAAGAAATACAATACTATTAAATAACATGAATGCCTGTATTAGAAAAATTCAAGGAGAATTATAAATTTATTTTCTTAGTTATATTTTTACTCAAAATTAATATAATCATTGATTTTTATACAAAATGAAGGTTTATTTTCTAATTATCCTTCTTTTAAGTAGATTCCATAAACACAATTGATTTATATACTTTTAATAGTGATTTAATTTTACTAAAAATCTTTATCTGATTCATTTTAAAAACAATATGAGAAGAGAATTAGTAATTTAACGAATTCTATGTTTATTCAGTACAGTTTCTTTCAATACTTGGTTGTTTTGGAACGTATTTTGTAAACAGGTTCCCATTAACATTTTAAACTATAAAAAATGAGACATTCCATACTGCTATTTATCGGTCTATTTATGCTGACTTCCCTCGGGAATGTAAGTGCTCAAAAGACCCTTTATAAGAAACAAGATTCAGATCATATTAAAGCTATTTTTGAAGCCTGGAATGAAAAATCTGGAGATTATTTGTATGAAAGTGTAGCAGCTCTTGTTATGCATCAACAACAACCTGAGCGTCCGGAAGGTGTTTATAGTACTCCATTTGAATTATTACAATCGATGAATCCTGATAGAATTGGTCGATTAAAACGTGCAGCTGAATTAGAGTTAGAGAAAGAGAAAGCATTAACACGTGGAAAAAGAGAAGCCTATTTTTGGCAGAACTGGATCGATTATATTGAAACTTCAACTTGTGAATTACAAGAAGGTTCATCGACTGGTGAGCCACACATGCTAACATTCGATGGTGAACGTTATGATTTTCAAAATGCTGGGGATTATCTATTGTCTTCATCTGAAGATGGTACTTTTATGGTTCAAACACAATTGTTCAGACGTTTTACAAAAGATGCTTGGTCACTAAATGGTGGTGTTGTTATGAATGTTAATGGTGATATCGTTGAGTTTAGAGGTACAGAGGCACCAATAGATGGAGAAGTGTATGTAAATGAAGTGCTTATTTCAGAGAGAAATACAACGCTTAATCTACCAAACGGAGGAACCATTCGATTGAATGAAGTGGCAGCAAAAAACAAAAACCGTCATGTTCGTGGAGATAGATATGTTGTGAAATGGCCAACTGGAGAACATGTGAGAGTAGGGATCATAAGAAATTTCAACTTTGGTGATAATGAAGAAGTAGAAAGAAAAAATGTTCTGTATCAACTATACGTAGGAGTTCCTAAGTGCAGAAGTGATTATTCTGGTTTATTAGGAAATAATGATGGAATTAAAAATGATTTAGTGGTGAACGATACCTCAACTATTAACAATGATCGTTCTTCTTATTCAGATGAAGAGCTTTTTGGGGATTTGCGAAATTCTCCTGAGGTGATCAGCAAAAATGAAAGGTCTTGTTTTTATATATCACGTACTTTTGGTGATACTTACCAATTAAGTGAGAAGACTTCTTTGTTTCCTATTCAAATGACCGCAATTTCAGACTCAATTAGATATCCAACCAGATGTGTTACGCTTGCAGATGCTTCTGATGAGCAGATTGCAGAAGCAAGAAGAAAATCTGAAGAAGCTGGAATCTCTAGAGATGAAATGTACAGTACTGTCTTTGATTATACTTATGCGAATATAGATCCTAAGGACCAAGTTGATAATCCAAAACCTGAGGAGCCAATTCGTACGGGGAGTAATGAACCTGTTTTGAATAAGGATGAGAATCAAACGAATCCGGTGATTAATAAAGATCCAACACCTGATACGAAGTCGGTTCCTAGTAATCCAACAACAACTTCGCAACCAAGAACGACTACTCAGCCAAGAAGGACTACACAGCCAAGGACAAGTCCTCGCCCACCAACGAGAACCCAGCCAAATACACAAACGAAACCAGGAACGAGAGCTGACCCAGGGACACGCTCGGATCCAAGCAGTACAACCCCACCTCGTAAACCATCAGGAGGAAGATAAAGAAAGGATTAATAAGGATTTTGATGTTACTGTAAATGATAGAACATCTGTGAAAATGAATTGATTTCTCTTAACGGAACGAGTGAAAAAGGAAATCTTTATCACTAGGGAATGAAAAAAAATCTGAATGTGTTTTGGGGAGTACTGTTGAAGCGAAGTTTCAAGAATATTCCCTAAATCTCGCTTTATAAAATTGCTATTCCTCGTTGTCCAGATATTTATCTGACGACGAGGAATTTCTTTTTTTAATCAACTAATTCTTTTTCGAAAGCCTCTTTTAAAACTCCAACTGCGAAATCAATTTCTTCTTTGGTGTTGTACCTAGAAAAAGAAAACCTCACGTTGGGACGAGATGTATCAGCACGGATTCCTTCAAGTACATGAGAACCCTTATTGCTTCCAGATGAACAGGCAGAGCCTCCCGAACAAGCAATTCCTTTCAAGTCTAGAGTAAACAACAGCATTGCAGCTTTAGAAGTCTTAGGTAAACAAACATTGATTACGGTATACAAACTCCTTTCTGGGCTGGTATCACCATGAAATTCAACATTCTCAATTGTCGATTTCAATTGTTCAATCATATATGTTTTCAAACCTTGAACATATTTTTGATGTTCTTCCAAATCCTCATAAGCAATTTCCATTGCTTTGGCTAAGCCAACAATTCCATACAAGTTCTCAGTTCCTCCACGTAAGCCACGTTCTTGAGCTCCTCCGTGAATAAAAGGTAATCCTTTGATATTGCTTTTTAAATATAAGAACCCAACTCCTTTTGGACCGTGAAACTTATGTGCAGCGCAGGTTATAAAGTCAATGTCTAATTCTTTTAAATCGAATCTGTAATGCGCCATTGTTTGCACGGTATCAGAGTGGAAGTATGCTTTGTGTTTGCGACAAAATTCACTCACTTTTTCCAAAGGAAGTAAGTTTCCTATCTCGTTGTTTCCATGCATCAAAGAAACCAAGGTCTTTTTATCGCTCTTTGCAAGAAGTTCTTGTAAGTGATCCAAATCAACATGTCCGTTTGGAAGTAAATTCACCAAAGCAAACTCTAGATGATTCTTTCTGCAAATATCTTCAACGGTATGAATTACAGCATGGTGCTCAATTTCTGAAGTGATAATACGTTCAACTCCCAACTCGTTAACTGCAATGTTAAACACCATGTTATCAGCTTCTGTACCACCAGAGGTAAAGATTATTTCGGAAGGTTTAGCATTAAGAAACTCAGCAACTTTCCTTCTTGAAGTTTCAATTGTTCCTTTAGCTTGTCGACCAAAAGAATGGGTGGATGAAGGATTTCCAAATTCATTTTTTAAATAAGGAATCATTTCTTCATAAACTTCAGGCGCAAGTGGAGTAGTAGCTGCGTTGTCTAAATAAACTTTCTTCATGATCTTTTTATCAAATATTGTTGTACAGAAATTGTTTGCCAATGCAAAATAAAGGAAATCTTAATTCTAACCGAAATAAATAAAACCTAAAAAAAGGTATTATTGTATTCTTATGAGAGAAATGATTCAATTTCGTCCATGATGTTTTTAGCCAATTGATCAGCTTTTACATCATTTTCACTTTCTGCATATATTCGGATGATTGGTTCTGTATTACTCTTGCGCAAGTGAACCCATTCCTTGTCAAAATATATTTTCACACCATCAGTAGAATCTACTTCTTGTTTGCTGTATTTTTCAGCCATTTTTACAAGAAGTTGATCAACGTTTGTTTCCGGAGTCAACTGAATTTTATTCTTTGAGATGGTATATTTTGGATAGCTATCTCTCAATTCAGTCGCTTTTAATTTTGTATTTGCTAAATGCGTTAAGAATAAAGCAATTCCTACCAACGCATCTCTTCCATAATGAAGTTCTGGTAAAATAACTCCACCATTTCCTTCACCACCAATTACAGCATTGACTTCTTTCATTTTTTCAACCACATTCACTTCACCAACTGCAGATGCATAGTATTTATGTCCGTGTTTTTCAGTTACATCTCTCAATGCGCGAGTTGAAGAAAGATTCGAAACTGTTGCGCCTCCTTTTTTTGAAAGAACGTAATCAGCAACTGCAACTAAAGTATATTCTTCTCCGAACATGGTTCCATCTTCACAAACCATTGCTAATCGATCTACATCGGGATCAACTGTGATTCCTAAATCAGCACCATGATTAACAATTGCCGCAGAAAGGTCAGTTAAATGAGCTGGTAATGGCTCTGGATTATGTGCAAAAATACCCGTTGGTTCACAGTGTATTCCAGTTACTTTCTTTACCCCTAAAGCATCGAGAAGTAATGGAACAGCTATCCCACCAGTTGAATTTACAGCATCAACAATGATTGTGAAATCAGCAGCTGTTATAGCTTCTATATCAACATAAGGGAGATTTAAAATTGCATTGATGTGCTTTTGAATGTAATCGTTGTTCTTAACAAGTTTTCCAAGTGAATCAACATCAGTAAAGTCAAAAGCTTCTCTTTCAGCAATATCTAATACTTTTTCTCCGTCTGCACCAGAAATAAATTCTCCAGCACCGTTTAAAAGTTTTAAAGCATTCCATTCTTTTGGATTATGGCTCGCAGTAATCACGATTCCCCCATGTGCCTTCTCCATAATTACTGCTATTTCAACAGTTGGAGTAGTGGATAATCCTAAATCAATAATGTTTATTCCAAGGCTCCTTAAAGATGCAATTACTAAACTGTTTACGATTGGACCAGAAATACGTGCATCACGACCAACAACTAATGTTAGCTTTCTTGCGTTATTTTCTTGTTGCAACCATGTTCCGTATGCAGATGCAAACTTAACAATGTCAAGAGGGGTGAGTCCTTCACCGACTTTTCCACCAATTGTTCCTCGAATTCCTGATATTGATTTAATTAAGGTCACGCTTTAATATTTTAGAGTGTTTTTTTCAAACTGATCATTTTCAAACAAGCGATAGCGGCTTCAACTCCTTTGTTTCCATGCTTCCCCCCTGAACGATCAATTGCTTGTTGTAATGTGTTGTCAGTTAATACGCAAAAGATAGCTGGTTTATTGTATTTCAGACCAACATCTTTCACTCCATGTGCTGTTGCGGAACAAACAAAATCAAAATGCTTTGTTTCTCCTTGAATAACAGAACCGATTGCTACAACGCCGTCGATTTCGTCTTTCTCAAGTAACCATTGCGCTCCAAGAGGTAATTCAAAAGAACCTGGAGTGAAATGAACATGAATGTTTTCTTCCTTTACACCGTTTTCTAAAAGCGCTTCTTTTGCTCCTTTAAGCAAGTTTAGCGTAATGTTATCATTCCATTCAGAAACAACAATGCCGACTATGAAATCGGCACCATTTGGTATACTGTCTTTATCGTAATGCGATAAGTTTTTATTTACTGTAGCCACAATTATTCAATTATTGAGTTTTCAGCACGTGTAATGTATTTGTCAATTCCTTTTTGACTAGCAAAAGACAAATAATCACTTTTAATGATGTTGTAATATTCTGCTGCTTTAGAAAAATCTCCAGCTTCTTCAGCATTCAATCCCGCTTTGAAGTAGAACAAAGGTGTTGTTGCTTCGTTTTTGATACGTGTAGCAGCTTTAATATACATTTCCACTGCACTTTTGTAATCACCCAACTCAGAGTAACAATCTCCTTGCGTTCCAATAGCTAAAGTCATTAAATATGTATCGTCAAGCTTAACGCCTTTCAATTCATTTAATGCAGCTTCGTAGTCTCCTTGCTCGAAATACAAGTTCCCAAGTGCGTACTGAGACAATTCTCCACCTTTGTAGCCATTGTATTCAGAAGCTAAGTACTCAAACTCTTCCGTTGCCAGTTGTGTTGAATCTTTTTCTAAATACATAATTGCATTTGCAATTTCTGCTTTTGATGCTTCTTGGTTTGGACCAGAAATAAATTTCTGATAAGACAAGACTGCAAGCACTATAACTGCAATGCCTCCAACTACATACGTGGAGTACTTAAGGATCTTATTGCCCTTAAATTGTTCGATTATTTCTTCTTTCGTAATATTATCACTCATAATTAGCTGTTTTAAGCGAATGCAAAAATAAGTTTTTTTTTCATCCAAAGCGAACATTTTATTAAAAGTCCTCTGTTAAGAACTAAATTAGATTTTCTTTCTCGTCTAAAAGCCCGTTAAATTCTTACAATTTCTCTATCTTTACGGCGTGAGTAATCATATATTTGTATCAAAATTGAGCTTGATTAATTTTAAGAATTATAAGCAAGCTGATCTATCGCTTTCGCCCGATATCAACTGTTTCATTGGTCAAAATGGAGCTGGAAAAACGAATATTTTAGACGCTATTCACTATTTAAGTATGTGTAAATCATACTTAAATCCTATTGATAGTCAGAACATTTTATTTGATGAATCTTTTTTTGTGATTCAAAGTGTTTGGAACAGAGAAAATAAATCTGATAGTGTTTATTGTGGTGTAAAAAAAGGTCAAAAGAAGGTTTTTAAGAAAAATAAGGTCACTTATGAGAAGCTCGCTGACCATATTGGGCAATTTCCTTCTGTTATGATTTCTCCTTATGATAGGGACTTAATTCTTGAAGGGAGTGAAGTCAGAAGAAAGTGGATGGATGGTATTATTGCTCAATTTGATCGTAATTTCCTTAATGACTTAATTAAATATGGGAAAGTCTTGGCCCAAAGAAATGCTTTGTTGAAAAATATGTCGAGTTATGGCTTTTTTGATCAAGAAAGTATTAGCGTGTGGGATGAGCAACTAATTGAATGTGGAAAAACAATTCATGAGGCAAGAAAAACAATTGTTGAAGATTTTATACCCATCTTTCAAAAATACTATCATTGGCTTTCAAGTAATAAAGAAGAAGTGAGTTTGGAGTACCGTTCTCAATTATTTGACGATTCTTTTGAAGATTTATTAAAACAATCCCAACGACAAGACCAAAGAAGACAATACACCACGGTTGGAACGCATAAAGATGATTTTGTATTTACTATAAAAGGACATCCAATTAAGAAATTCGGTTCTCAAGGTCAACAGAAATCTTATCTAATTGCGCTTAAACTTGCACAATATGAATGGCTTTTAGCACGTTTAAACCGCAAACCCGTACTTTTATTGGATGATATTTTTGATAAGTTAGACAATGAAAGGGTAGAACGATTAATGCAAATGGTAAGTGATCAAGATTTTGGACAGGTTTTAATAACAGATACAGACCAAGAAAGGATTGCCAACATCTTTGCGAAAAATGATATTGAATACAAATCCTTCTTTATTGAAGATAACACCGTTGTTGAAACAGAGACTAAAACTGCTGCTATATGAAAGAGAATGACCGCAATCAAAAAGACCAAGGAATAGATAAAATCATTGACAAAATGATGAAAGCTTGGGGTTTAGAAGGCAAGATGAAGGAAATGGACGTGATTAAGGCTTGGCCAGAATTAATGGGACAAGGAATTGCGCACCGAACGGAAAAGTTATCCATAAGAAATAAGGTCTTACACATTAAATTGAATTCTTCGGTAATGCGAGATGAATTACATTACGGTAGAAACGTTATTATTCAACGTGTAAATGAATTTGCAGGAACAGAAATGATCAATGATATTTGGTTTGAGTAAAATCTATTATCACTCTTTATTGGGTTAATCATCTATTGTATAATTGTAAAAGTCAATGCTTTCTAAATTCAGTTCCAAATTCAATATTAAATCTGAGCTTGTAAAATCAGCGCTTGTCCTTTCATCTGGGACTATTTTGGCACAGGGTATAAGTTATGTTCTTATGCCTTTTATAACGCGATTGTACACACCCGAAGATTTTGGTGAATTTGGAATGATTATGCGAATTGTTGCGTTTTTAGCAGTTGTAGGGGCCGGGCGTTATGAATTTGCAATTCCTTTACCCAAAAAAGATGAACATGCCTTCCATATTTACCGCTTGACTTTAAGAATTTTAGTTTGGACAGTAAGTCTTTCGCTGATTGCAGGTATTGTCTTTTGGCTTTTTAAAGAAGACTCCAGTCAATTGCTTTTTTACATTGTCTTAATTAGTGCAATCACTGGATTCACCGTTTTTATAAACATCGGAAGACATTGGGCCATTCGGATGAAATGGTTTAGGAACATTACCCTTTCTACTTTACTCACTTCGGCAACTTCAAATATTGGAAAACTGCTTGCAGGACTTGCTGGATTAGGAGTTGTTGGACTGGCTGTTTCCACTTTACTGGGATTGATTGTTGGAAGTTTAGTATTTGTTTTTGATGCCTTCGGAGTTTATAAAAACAAAGATAATTTCAAATCGAATCGACGTCGTGCGGCAATGGCTAAACGCTACAGCGACTTTCCAAAAGTGAATCTCCCTCATTATTTAATTGATGGCGCAAGAGAATTGCTCATTGCATTCTTCTTGACTTTGTACATGAGTACCTATTTATTTGGATCGTACGATCATTCATTTAGAATGTTGAAAATTCCTTTGCTTCTTGTGGGAGTTGCAATAAGTCAAGTCTTGTACAATAGAATGTCAGCCGATTTTGCAGTAAAAAAGTCAATTTACCCACTGCTCAAAAAATCTGTTTTCACTTTAATTTCAATTGGAATTATTCCATTTGGAGTTATTTATTTTTGGGGAGCGCCTATATTTTCATTCGTTTTTGGAGAACAATGGACATTATCTGGTGAAATTGCATCTGCTTTATCTCCATGGTTAATGGCGAATTTCGTTGCTTCTTCCATATCTATGGTGCCTTCAATTATTAATAAATTACGCTGGTATTTTTGGGTTGGAATGGTACTTACCGCTGTTCAACTTTTGTGTTTCGCCTTCCTTCCAGAATTAATGAATAGCCTTAATCTAAACGAAGTAGGTGTAATAGAAATGATCTCTTGGATGATGTTCGTTTTGTATGCGCTGATAATTGTTTGGCAATTGAAGATTGTGTTGGTGATGGATGAGAAGAGAAGTAATCATGAGGTAAAATAGAGTGAAAGAGCAATTCTATCAATTTTTGCATATGTTGAATTCTATTGATAATCATAACTCTATTAATATAAATATTTTGAATTATGAGTACTGCGGAATTAAAAATTGATTTGATCAACCAGATTACTGAAATAACTGATGAAGTATATTTAAGAGAAATATTACAATTGCTAAGTTTTCAATCAGATTAATCAACATATATAACTTCAGATGATGTAAAGAATTCAGTAATGGAAGCGAGAAGTGAAATTAAGAAAGGAGAGCTTACATCTAATGAGGAAGTCCAAAATGAAATTAAAAAATGGCTGGAAAAATAGTTTGGACCAATAAAGCCAAGCTTGAACTTATTGATATTCTTCAATATTGGGTAATTCGTAATAAATCTAATAAGTATGTCAGCTTATTCATGGAAGAAGGTAATGTGTTAATGACTGGGATAGCACGAAGTTCTAATTATGAATTTGTAATCACAGAAAGAAAAATTGCTGCACCTCTTTTTTCAGCTTATGGACAGAGTACTTTAACAAATTTTAAGGCGACATTTGATGGGGATAATAAAATTCTATTAGGCAATAAGGGGTCGGAAGGTTCTTATTTAAGAGTAGTGGAGTAGTTGTTACACTATTTGTAACTTGGTCTACAGTAGAGCCGAAGTCGCTTCAAGTGTAAAACGATGATTTAAATCTATGCCGAATAAGCCTAAAAAGGTGTGTTTATAATTCTAAATATTGCAAAAATCACCTTTTTTTCCTTATCAGAGTATATCATATCTTGCCAACTCAAAGGACGTTTTTCAATACTCCATTTGAATTGTTCTACACGTTCTTCTTCTTTTTTGATGTCATTCATAGGGTAGAGCATCCCGTCTGGACTTTCTCTATAAGTTGCTGTTTGAATATCACCATCCTTAAATCCTAAACTGATGTTGGAAGCGTAAATACGGTTCATCCCTTTTCGGTTGACAATAATCACCGTGTCATTTTCCTCTTCGTCTTCCAAAAAGTAAATGGTTTTTGCATTTCCTTCAATGTCTACACGCTTAATCTGTATACTGTCAAAATACGCATTCATTATCGTGCCCGCAACTTGGTTGTAGTAATTTGTGGAATCGACATGGGTAATGACTAAACCTTGTTTTCGTAAGAAAGCACGTTGAATTCTATTGTCCTTTTCAAAAATTGTAATGGTATCACCAGAAAGTTGGGCTTCTTTTGCCCACAAAGTAGGTTCATTGTACATGTTCATTTCACCCTTTGTTCTATCATAGATCAATGAGTCACAAATTCCTTGCATATCTCCTCGGTAAAGCTTTACATTGTAATATGCTTGCATGAGAGATGGGTCTCCAATTGAATCAGAGAAACTATACAAAGTATCCGCATGAATGAATAAGGTATCTTCGTCATCAAAACGTTTCGCCAAAGCATGTCCAGTGATAAAAGCATATTTCTTACGGTCATCATTTATTGCGTAGTCTCCTTGGAAAGCGATTTTATTAGTGGTGTCAATGATTTGGACATTTTTGCTGCCAATATAAAGACTATCAACAGAGGAATAGTACAAACTATCAGCGGCGATATACATTTCCGCTCTGTCAATAAAGGCATTTTCTTCAAGCACACCGACATCGTTATTCAAGTCGTACCATCCTTGTTCACAATACATTAAGCTGTTCTCACTTTTGATGTTTGTAGGTCCAAAGAAATAGGCCTTTTTGCTTATTCCATTGAATTGAAGTGTATCTGTTGTGACAGTAAACTCATCGTTTTTGTATACGACATCCTTCCTGAAATTGAATTGTTTCCTGTTGGGATAGAAATAACCAATCACACTAGTCAACTTATCATTTGATGAAATACTGGTGATTTCCCCCTTGTTTTTGTAGATCCCAACATTGTTTTTAATGTCGTAATCTAAAGAATCTGTAGTGAGTTTGTATTCATTGTCACGCACCCTAACATTCCCATACAATTTTGCATATTCCTTGTTGGTATCAAAAAATAGAGAATCACAAAACATGTTTAAAGTGTCTTGTTTATTTAGGTGGATATTTCCGAAGGCGCGAATAGTATTGTGAACAATATTGAAATAAGCAGAATCGCAATACAATTTTGTTTCTTCCTTTTTAAAAATAACATTTCCTTTAACAATGTAATTTCCTGTTTTCCCATCTAGGCGAATTTCTTCAGACCCTTCCAAAAGCTCAATAAACTCTTGGCTAAACGGTGCTCTGGGAAACAAAAAAATTGCGCTTCCAATTAAAAGCGCAATTTTTAATATGTTAAACTTTTGTTTCAATTACTTTTTATTACTCAATGTTTGACTTCTATCAGGTCCTACAGAAACAGTTAAAATCGGCACGTCAAGATGGTTTTCTAAATACGTAACATAATCTTTCAGCTCTTGCGGTGCATCAGCATAAGAAGTTAATTTTGTTGTGTCTGTATTCCAACCTTTTATTGATTCATAAACTGGTTCGATAGCTATATCTGTTATATCAAACGGAAGATAATCAACTTTCTTGCCCTCAATGATATAATGTGTACATACTTTAATCTCTTCAAAGCCATCAAGAACGTCAGATTTCATCATCGAAAGTTCAGAAGCTCCGTTAATCATGATAGCGTATTTTAATGCTGGAATATCAATCCAACCACAACGTCTCGGACGTCCCGTAGTTGCACCAAATTCTCCTCCAGCTCTGCGAATTTCTTCACCTACTTCATCATGTAATTCTGTTGGGAATGGTCCCGAACCAACACGTGTACAATATGCTTTAAAAATACCAATTACATCTCCAATTTTTGTTGGAGGAACACCTAATCCAGTACAAGTACCTGCTGTAATTGTATTTGAAGATGTTACAAATGGATAACTTCCAAAATCGATATCCAGTAAAGTACCTTGAGCTCCTTCAGCTAAAATAGTTTTACCTTCTTTCATTGCTTTATTGATATAGTGCTCACTGTCAATAGTTGTCAGTGACTTCAATAACTCAATTCCTTCAAAAAATGCAGCTTCTAATTCCTCGACATTGTATTCAAATCCTTCATAATGATCGAGCATTCCTCTGTGTTTTGCTACAAGATTGTCATACTTTTCTTTAAAAGTTGGTGTAAATATATCTCCAACTCTTATTCCATTACGACCAGTTTTATCCATATAAGTTGGACCAATTCCTTTTAAAGTCGACCCAATTTTAGAATTTCCTTTTGATTGTTCTGAAGCAGCGTCTAATAAACGGTGTGTCGGTAAAATCAAGTGCGCTTTATTTGAAATCAATAAAGTTTCTTTAATTGGAAGGTTAAATTTAGCAAGGTTTTCAATTTCTCTTTGAAAAATCACTGGATCTATAACCACTCCATTTCCTACAATATTCAAAGTGTCTTTTCTAAAGATACCTGAAGGAATAGTATGCAAAACATGCTTAATTCCATCAAACTCTAAGGTGTGACCTGCATTTGGCCCTCCTTGAAAACGTGCAATGATATCGTATTTGGGAGTCAAAACATCAACTATTTTCCCTTTACCTTCATCACCCCATTGTAATCCTAATAATACATCTACTTTACTCATGCCTCTGGTGCATTTAATTGGTTAATGGCAGTTTGTTTATCTGCCGAAATATTAAAAACTGTATTTAACTTTGAAATCTTAAAAAGTTCGCTAACCGCTTTGTTAGCATGGATAAGAATTAATTCTCCTCCTTTATTTCGAATGTGTGTAAATATTCTTAAAATATAATTTAAACCGCTACTGTTAATGTGTTTCAACTCCTTTAAATCGATAATGAATTTTCTTTGACCTTCTTCCAACTTTTTGTCAATTATATCCAATGCTTCACCATATTCATCTTTCGATAAAATAGTCCCAGAAAATAAAAGGATGCAAATATTGGATTGTATTTGAATTTCAAAAGAAAAGCTCACTGCTTATGATTTATCAGATGAATTTTTAGTTGCGTTCTCATCCCTTTCTCCATAAAAATAGAGTGAATGATGATTTATCTTTACCCCAAATACCTCCTCGATGGTCGACTTAATGTTCTGAATTCTCGGATCACAAAATTCAATTAGCTCTCCTGTGTCTGTTAATACAAGGTGATCATGTTGTTTAAAACCATGAGATTTTTCAAATTGAGCAATGTTTTTACCGAACTGATGCTTACGTACAAGACTACAAGCCAAAAGCAAATCTATTGTATTGTACAATGTTGCACGAGACACTCGGTAATTCTTGTTCTTCATTTTGATGTATAATGACTCAATATCAAAATGGCCTTCGTAATTATATATTTCCTCGAGAATGGCAAAACGTTCAGGAGTTTTCCTGTGACCATTCTTTTCTAAATATGCAGAAAATATATTCTTAACTGTTTCTTGTACGCTTTCCATACATTTATAACATTAAGAGACAAAAATAAGGAAATTGTAAGATAGAACCCTTGTTTTTATCAGATTTATAAAGAAGTTATGCACACCCTTTCAAGATTTTCGTTAAAATCAATGCTTTAGGCATTTATAGGTTTTGTTTAGTTAATTAATCAATTACGAATTACGAATTATGAATTATCAATTATCAATTACGAATTATGACCTTCCCTAAATAGCGTTGACTCTTAACAATTATCAATTATGCATAAGCATTAACATTTAACCATTATCTCTGCTGTTTATTGCTTAAAAATAATATATAATCCTTATCTTTAAATAACTGATTTACAACAAAAAAAATAAAAAAAATATGGAAAAGAAAGTAATGTTAATAACTGGTGGTGCTGGAGGATTAGGAGTAGCTACAGGAAATCAGCTTAAAAATTATAAAATTGTAGTAGCCGATTATTCTGACGAAATTGTTAATAAAGCTGTAGAAGGCTATAATAAAAAAGGAATTGAAGCAGTTGGATTTACAAGTGATATTACTTCAAAAGAAGAGGTTAAGCAATTGATTGCTTTTACACAAAAACAAGGTAGTTTTGGAGGACTAGTTCATACCGCAGGGGTGAGTGAAACAATAGGGGATGCAGAGAAGGTTTTTAATATCAATTTAAAAGGTACTGCTTTAATTGTAGATGCAGTATTTGAAATTGCAAATAAAGATTCATCTATCGTTTTATTTTCATCAATGATGGGACATACCGTGCCGCCAAGTGAAAAGTATGATGGAGCATTAGCAAATCCTTTGGCAAGTGATTCACTGAAGGTGGTTAATGAAGTGGTAAAAAATGATGCAAACCTTATGTATAATTTTACAAAACGAGGCGTTTTATTAATCGTTAAAGAAAATGCAATGCGCTTTGGAAAAAAAGGAAGCCGTATTAATTCAATTTCTCCAGGTGTAATTATGACACAAATGGGATTGAAAGCAGCTGAAGAACATCCAGAAATCATTAATAATTTATTAAAAATGACGCCGTTAAACAGAACAGGAGAACCTGAAGATGTTGCAGATGCTGTAAAATTCCTGCTCAGTAATGATTCAAGATTTATTACAGGAACCGATTTAGTTGTAGATGGTGGGGTTTTGAATTCAATTTTAAAGCAAGGACAGTAGCTTTATTTAATTATGAATGAAGGGTTCTAAGGGACTGACCTTCTTGCTTAATATATACTTATAAAAGAAAGAGATTCTTCGTTATCCGAGGAATCTCTTTCTCATTTGTAGATACATTAAAAATATGTGCTTAAAGTTTCTAATTCTTCTTTTAGAGTTTGTTCTTGTTGAGTTCGTCTTGTAATTCTCGGCGAAGCTTCTGCTCACGATCTAATGAGCGCTTTCTCAAACCTTCTAGTTCCTCCTGAGTTTCAAGCAATTTTTCTTTGGCTCCTTTGGTGTCTCTGTGTCCCTTTTTGAAAACTAAAAACAAAATAACAGAAACAGAAAATAATACGATAACAATACTCCACATAATAAAACTATATGAAGATTTATGTGTTGGAGTCCCAAGGAATTCGATGTTGTCAACATTTTTTTGTGCTTGATCTAATTCCGTTTTTAAACTTTCAATTTGACGATTATTACTGTCAATTGTACTTTTCTGTTCTAGAATTGTTTTATCAGAATTGACAATAGCTTTTTCTAAAGAAGTGAGTGAGTCTTGAATGTTTCTTTGCAGCACTCCAAGCTTTGAAGTTTTAATGACTTTAAAGTCTTGATAGGAATTCGATTTCTTAATTAAATCAGTAAACTGTGCTTTTATGGTATTGTTTTGCTCTTGACTAATACCTACAAAGCCTAAACCTATAAAAAGTGTACTTATAAAAATTATCTTCTTCATCTGGGGATTTTATGCTAAAATAGTCTTTTTAGCGGGTGACTTTTATAATATATTACTAAAAAACTATAAAATAATAAAACCACCAATAAGAATCATAACGATTTAGGTCTAGCGTGATTACACTTCATCATTATAAAGTCTAAAACTTACAATTTCTGGAGACATGCCAATTCGTCCGGGGAATCCTAAAAATCCAAAGCCTTTACTTACAAAAAGATGTTGGTTACTTTCTGTGTAGTGTCCTAACCATCTTTTGTAGCGGTATTTCACTGGACTCCATCTCCATCCAGGAATATCAACACCAACTTGAGAACCGTGGGTGTGCCCACTTAAAGTTAAATCAAAATGCTTTGGGTGTTTTCTCAATACGTTTTCCCAATGGTCTGGATCGTGACTTAATAAAATATTGAAGCGCTCATCAGGTGTGGTTTGAGTGGCTATGTCAATGTCACCATATTTTGGAAATGGACCTTCTCCCCAATTCTCAACTCCAATAATGTCAATAGTGTCTACACCATTATCAATTTGGACACTTTCATTTTTGAGTAAACGAAAACCTGTAGCTTCAAAGATGTCATCTAATTCGTCGAGGTTTTTTTGTCGGTCTTCCAGACTATCGAATTTTATGTAATCACCATAATCGTGATTCCCTAATATTGCGAATTTCCCATATTTTGCTGATAAATTTTTAAGTGCATCAATATATGGAAGCATTTCCGAAGCCCTGTTGTTGACAAGGTCTCCGGTAAACATGATAATATCTGGATTCGCTGCGTTTATAAGTGATAATCCTTCTTGAACAGCATTAATATCATCAAAGCTTCCTGCATGAAAGTCGGAAAATTGAACAACTTTGAGTCCATTAAAAGAAGGGGGCAATCTCTTCATTGATAAATCTAAACGTTTCACATGAAAGTTATACTTTCCTTTTGTAACTGCGTAAATTGTACCGAGAACCGGAATAGTCGCAATACCTAAAGATATATTTCTAACAAAATTTCTTCTGCTTGAAAAGGAATATTCTTTTCTGTTTCGAGAGAAGATTTTGATGTTAACAAATGCGATTAGCCGAACAATATCCTCTGAGAATAGGAACAATGCTGCAAATAACTTTGCAATGAAAAAACCCAATGATGTTCCAAATAATACGTTAACGATGACATTAGCATTGAAAACACCAATTGATCCACGGTAAAGATTAATTGCAAAACCACCAAGAAACAATAGGGAAGACAAAGGAATTAGCCATTTAAAATACTTGAAATATTTTGAATGAACAGTTTTTCGATAACCTTTCCATATATAGATATCTAGCACGACAAGCGAAGCCAGAATCATTGAAAACCAAATAATATAACGGTAACTCATGATTGTTTGAATAACACTAATAGAACAATGTTAATGCGATAAAGTTCTGCATGAAAGAAATTTACTCTTCAAGGTAATCCTCCTCTCTTTCTTCGGTAGCGTCATCCCACCTCTCAACACGTTGAATCCCTTCAAGCATTTCGAATTTCTCAATTAACTCGTCCAAATGGTATTTATCCATAACATAGACTTGAATCTTCCCTTCAAAGATACCATCAATAGATTCAAAACTTATTGAACGCATGTTTACGTTGTGCTGATAGGAAATAATCTCTGTGATTTTGTTTACGATGCCAATACCATCTATTCCAACAAGCTTAAGCTTAGCAATATGTTCTTTTACGACTTGATCCTTCCATCTTGCACTGATACAACGGTAATTCATTTTCCCCATTAAGTTTTCAGCATTGGGGCAATCTGTACGGTGAATTTTAATTCCGCTGCTTACAGTGATGAAACCAAAAACTGAATCTCCAGGTAGGGGATTACAACATTTAGCAAAATCATAATCAATATCTTTAAAGTCATCACCTATGACTAAAGTGTCTTTTTTACTATCAATTCTTTTTTGAATGTCTGAAGATGACTTTATTTTCTTTGTCTTCGCTTCTTTTTCTACTTTCAGTACCCCACCCACATTTTTGATGGTGCGCAGTTTAGCCAAATCAACTTTTCCTTTAGCAATTCTAATGTAAAGGTCTGTCGCTGTTGAAACATTGTAGTATTTCTCAAGAATAGAAATGTTTTCGCTAATAAAACGAATGTTGTGCTGCTTAAATTTACGGTCAAGAATTTCCTTTCCGTCTTCAGCAATTTTGTTACGTTCTTCGTTAAGCGCTGCTTTAATTTTCTGTTTAGCCCGACCAGTAATTGCAAATTTCAGCCATTCTTCATTTGGCTTTTGCTTGCTCGAAGTAATGATTTCTATTTGATTTCCACTTTTTAGTTGGTGACTTAAAGGGACAAGTCTTTTATTTACCTTGGCTCCAATACAAGTTAAACCAATATCTGTATGAATATCAAAAGCAAAATCTAATGTTGTTGCACCGGTGGGAAGAACACGTAATTCCCCCTGTGGTGTAAAAACATAAATTTCATCATTGAAAAGATTGAGTTTGAATTCATTAACAAAATCCATAGCATCCTCGGAATGATCTCCAATTAACTCACGGATTTCTCCAATCCAACGGTCAAACTTGTTCTCACCGTTTTTAGATTCTTTGTAATTATAATGTGCTGCTAAACCTTTTTCAGCAATTTGATCCATTCTGTCTGAGCGAATTTGTACTTCTACCCATTTACCTTGTGGACTCATTACAGTAGTGTGTAAGGATTCATATCCATTTGCACGTGGTGTGGAAACCCAGTCTCTTAATCGATCAGGATTAGGCTGATAAAAGTCAGTAACAATACTGTAAACCCTCCAACAATCAGGTTTTTCTAATTCTTCAGGTGTATCTAATATAATTCGAATGGCAAATAAGTCAAAAACCTCTTCAAAAGGAACTTGTTTGCTTTTCATTTTCCTCCAAATGGAAGAAATTGATTTGGTTCTAGCTTTTATTTCAAAAACATAACCCTCATTGGTTAATGCTTCTCTAATTGGGTGTGTAAACCTACGTATAAAGCGTTGACGAACAGCATGTGTTGATTTTAGTTTACTACTGACTTCACGATAAGCTTGTGGATTCATGTACCTTAGACATAAATCTTCTAGCTCACTTTTTATGGTGTATAACCCCAAACGGTGGGCGAGTGGTGCGTACAAGAAATTTGTCTCAGAAGCAATTTTCAGCTGTTTATCTGGACGCATACTTTCAAGTGTACGCATGTTGTGAAGTCTATCTGCTAATTTAATTAACACTACCCGCAAATCATCAGAAATAGTGAGGATCATTTTTCTGAAGTTTTCCGCTTGAATGGAAACATTCTCATCAAAAACTTCAGGGATTTTTGTCAATCCATCAATAACAGAGCGGACAGTTTTTCCAAACAGTTCCTCAATATCATCAAGCGTAATATATGTGTCTTCAACGGTATCATGAAGAAGTGCTGCAATAACAGCAGTTGCTCCTAGTTCCATTTCTTCGGCACAAATTTTTGCAACAGCAATAGGGTGGTAAATATATGGTTCACCCGATTTACGGCGCATATCCTTATGAGCTTCTACAGCAACATCAAATGCTTTTCTGATTTGTTTGGTCTCTTCTCGTGTACGGTTATTCTTCGTAACACGCAATAAACTTCTAAACGCACTTAATATTTCTTTGCGTTCTTGTTCTAAATCAATTTCTAGCTTGTTTTCCACTCAATTTTTGTAATAATATTAATCTGCAGGCAATACTTTGGTAGATACTTCTCCAAATCCGATTCGAACACCATTCGCATTACAATGTCCACGCATTACAACAGTGTCGTGATCTTGAATAAATTTACGTTCAGACCCGTCATTCATTTTTATCGGTTGAGTACCTCTCCATGACAATTCTAGCATGGAACCAAAAGAACTTTTATCTTCTCCAGAAATAGTTCCTGATGCCATCATATCTCCACAACGGATGTTACAACCATTTATGGTATGGTGGGCTAACTGTTGAGACATATTCCAGTACATGTATTTGTAATTTGATTTACAAACTACTGTTTCTTCACTTTTTTCAGGAATAATTCCAACCTCTAAATTGATGTCATAATGTGCATCTTCTTTATATTCCAAATAAGGAAGAACTTTAGGATCTTGTACAGGTCCTTTTGTTTTGAATGGTTCCAAAGCATCCATGGTTACAATCCATGGTGAAATAGAGGAAGCAAAACTCTTCGCTAAGAATGGTCCTAGTGGAACGTATTCCCATTTTTGAATATCACGTGCTGACCAATCATTCATGATGCACATTCCGAAAATATAATCGTTGGCTTCCGTTGTTGAAATACTTTCGCCTAATGGTTTTCCATCATAGGTGATAAAAGCCATTTCTAATTCGAAATCTAATAATTTACAAGGTCCGAAAACTGGATCTTGGTCGTCGTTTGGCTTAGTTTGTCCTTTTGGACGTTTTATCGCCTGGTGACTTGGGATAATAGAACTTGCTCTTCCGTGATATCCAACAGGAATCCAAAGCCAGTTGGGTAAAAGTGCATTTTCTGGATCTCTAAATAGTGTTCCTACGTTTGTTGCATGACCTCTTGAAGAGTAAAAGTCTGTGTAATCTCCAACTTGCACTGGCATTAACATTTCCACTTGGTCAACGTCAAATAATACCTGTTCAACATGGTGATTGTTATTTGATAAATCAGTATACTCTTTGTTAAAGAGTTTAGACAAACGATTCCTTAAATCTGAAGTTGCTGATTTTCCTTTTTTCATCAATGGGTTAAGTGCATCTGTTTGAAAATCGGCTTGTTCAAAAGGTAAATTCTTAAAATAACCCAATACATACAATGCATTAAGGTCTATTACTTTATCCCCGATTCTAGACCCTACACGGGCTTTGTCTTGACTTGTTTTAAATATTCCAAAAGGTAAGTTTTGAATAGGAAAGTCTGAGTTTCCATCTACTTCAATCCAAGATTTTAATGACGGGTCGTTTGCTTTAATCATTTTATTTTTGATTTGATATTGTTTCAAGCAAAAATACTAAAGTCTTTCGATTCATCAAAGGAGAGAAGGAAGTGTTTTTGATGAATAAGAGGAAATAGAATGGAAATAGGAGTAGAGAGAAAAAAGAGCAGCTGAATCAACAACTGCTCTTTATAAAAATATGTACGTATGTTAGAACTTGAATAAAGGACGTCCTGACATCAGTTGTTTGACATCTGAAATAACCTCTTGAACGATTGCTTCCTTGTCCAAATTGGTCATTACTTTATCCATTAATGCTACAATTTCTGGTATATCTTTTTCTACTAAACCACGTGTTGTTATCGCTGGAGTTCCAATACGAATTCCTGAAGTTACAAAAGGAGATTCAGTATCGAAAGGAACCATATTCTTGTTTACCGTGATGTGGGCATTGTTCAATGCATTCTCAGCATCTTTTCCTGTGATTCCTTTTGAACGCAAGTCAATCAACATACTGTGGTTATCTGTGCCTTCAGAAATAATTTTGTATCCCAATTTCACAAATTCTTCCGCCATTACTTTCGCATTGGCAACAACTTGTTTTTGGTAATCTGTAAATTTAGGATCTAATGCTTCACCAAAAGCAACAGCTTTAGCAGCAATAACATGCATTAATGGTCCACCTTGAGTTCCTGGGAAAACAGCAGCGTCTAATAAAGAAGCCATTGACCTAAGGTTTCCATTGTTCCAACGGATTCCAAAAGGATTGTCAAAGTTTTTCCCCATCATGATAATTCCACCACGAGGTCCACGTAAAGTTTTATGTGTTGTTGAAGTAATAATATGACAGTGTTCCATAGGATTTGCTAACTGTTTTGTTGCAATTAATCCTGCTGGATGAGAAATGTCAGCAAGAATCAAAGCGCCTACTTTATCAGCTACTTTACGAATTCTAGCATAATCCCAATCTCTACTGTATGCAGAAGCACCAACGATAATCATTTTTGGCTTAACTTCAATTGCTTTTTTCTCTAAAGCATCGTAATCAATAAGTCCAGTCTCTTTACTCACTCCGTAAAAATGTGGACTGTAAATTTTTCCTGAGAAATTCACTGAAGAACCATGAGTAAGGTGCCCACCGTGAGAAAGATCAAATCCAAGGATGTTATCTCCAGGATTTAAACAGGCTAACATTACTGCAGCATTGGCTTGAGAACCTGAATGTGGTTGAACGTTTGCCCATTCTGCACCAAATAACTTACACAATCTATCAATTGCTAGTTGTTCAACTTGGTCAACGATTTCACAACCTCCATAATATCTTTTAGCAGGAAGACCTTCAGCATATTTATTGGTCAATACTGATCCCATTGCTTCCATTACCTCGTCACTTACGAAGTTTTCAGAAGCAATTAACTCTATTCCATTGATTTGACGTTCTTTTTCAAGTCCAATTAAATCAAATATTTCCTTATCTCGTTTCATTCTATTTTTTTTTCGATTTAAAAATAATACTTAACCCATCTTTTAATGAAGTAGTAGGCTTGTAGTTCGTAAGTCTCATTAATTTATCAGAACTTCCTACACGACGCTCTACTTCATAATCATATCTTTTCTTGGGAGCGTCAATATAAACAATTTTTGAATTGGAATTTGATACTTCCTTGATTTCTTTTGCTACCTGCGTAATGTTCCACTCCTCTTCATTGGCAATATTTACAATGTGATACCCATCTACATTCATTAATCTCACACAAGCCTCCACAGTATCATCTATATAGGTAAAGTCACGTGTTTGATTCCCGCTACCAAAAACGGTAATGTCTTTTCCATCTAAAGCTTGTTCGAAAAATCGTGGAACAACCATCCTGTTGTCTTGATTTTCTCCATAGACATTGAAAAAACGCAAAGAGATTGCATTTAAACCTTTTTCTTCGTGATTTGAAGCTAAATATATTTCATTGTAACGTTTAGCCATCGCATAAGAAGTACGTGGATCAACCAATATCTCTTCTGTTAATACACTTTCTATTGCTGAATGTCCATATATTCCAGAGGTTGAAGCGTATAAAATTTTCTTTACATTATTCTCTTGTGCTGCGTTAACAACATTTCTTGTTCCGATTGTTTCAACATCCATTGTTTCAACAGGAATGTCGGCTACAACATCAACTCCTAAAACTGCAGCTAAATGAAATATTAAATCTGCTTCTTGTGATACACGCTTCACTAATTCGTAATCTCTAACATCACCTTTTACAAAAGTGATCTTTGTAAAGGTGTCGCTATCAATTTTGTTTCCCCGTAATAGATTATCTAAAACACTAACTTCGTGCCCCTCATTTACAAGTCTTCTTGTAAGGTTACTCCCAATAAATCCTGCTCCTCCGGTAATTAATATTTTCATTTTTTAATTTTTAAATTGCGTAGCGATTAATGCTGTACAATTCATGTGAATAATAATGTTCTTTTTCGTTGTAGATGCCCGTTGAATTTAGTGTGTCAATACGCACTCTTCCATGTGCATGAATTATTTTAAAATCTGGTAAAACAATACCAACATGTGTAATGTTTCCTGTTTTTTTTGATGCAAAGAAAGCTAAATCTCCCGTTTTTTGGTCTTCGAAGCTAATTTCTTCACCTTGTAGTACTTGTTGTGAAGCATCACGGGGAAGTTGATGTTCTATTTGATGAAAGACAGTCTGTGTAAAACCTGAACAGTCAATTCCATATTTTGTACGTCCCCCCCATAAATAAGGTGCATTGAGGTAACTCATAGCCAATTGATGAACATCTTCAATGTTTTGAGATGGAACTCCGTCAATGTATTTAAAGGAATAATCATCTATTTTAAATGAATTTTCACTTGATAAAATAGGGGAGCCTTGTAAAACAGATTGAAGTCCCCAAGGTGTTTTAATTTTCAATTCATTTTCCTGTTGGCGATTAGAATTGAATGTATAATCGAAATTGGTGTTATCGGCTAGACTCAAGAGTTGTTTTCGGTCTACCCAACCAATGTAATGATCGTGCAATAACTCAATTTTTAACCATTGATTATTTAATTCAATTATTTTTGCACTTTCACCGAATAAGAGTTGCGTCACGATTTCTGAAGTGTCATCATTGTTGGCTCTTACAGGAATAACGGATAAACCGCAAATTGCTATGGAACCAATTTTCATTTCTTCTTTGGGAAATTTGGATGTTCTAAAATATTGCTTACTTGTTGAATGTGACGTTCATTGTGATAAATCACGAACATTAAGGCATCTCCAAGACGTAATCTAACGATCTTACTAATTGAGATAGGAACTTTAATTTTCTTTAAGTTAACATGTTCTGCATCGTCAAGAATCTTGATTAATTCTTGTTGACTTTCTATAAAATTAGTCACCGCAGCATCATCTATTAAATCTAAACTATAGGTTGGATTAAAATTCTTTGGAGCACGAAATTTACGCTTAATATTGTTTAAACGTCCCAATTTCATTGATTTCCATGCGCTTCTTCCAAGGGGGGAAGGAACGAAATGTTCTTTTATATTTTTGTATTTGGTATTCTTAATCTTGTCGATAAAGATTTGGTGATAATATGCGGAATAGCTATTTAAGTGAGATAAAACCTCTTGAATGTTCCAACTTTCCTTTGAAGGGCGCCATGTAATTTGATTTTCTCCTAAATGAAGACATTTTTTAGAGATTAATGAAATATTGGCATTGGTAATATTTTTTAAGTTTAACAGCAAATCATCTGATAGATATCCCTTCATAATTCTACGCTTAAGCAGCTCAAAAATAACATCATTTCTCGTAGTCTCCAATTATTTAGACCTTATTTTTTTTAAATACATCACAGTTAATCTTCTATCTAAATCTGAGATCGGTAACAATCTGATAAACAGACGTGTAGAGCTTTGTGTTAAAATATAGTTTTACAAATTTATCTGGTGAATAATAAGGATTATAAATTTCAAACATTATATGAGTTATAATTTAAAGTTTAGAATTACCTTTACACTAAATTAACAAAAACGTTAAGCACATTTATAAGTGTAGAAAACGTGATTTAAATTTATTTGAAATGGCAAATGTAAGAGATTTAAAAAAGAGCATTAACGGAATGATATATGACGTTGTAGACGAGTGTTACAGCATCCAATTGTTTAATGCTTCTAAAACTGAAGAAACAGATGGTTTTATTGATGACGCAGCAAGTTTCCAAGATGAAATTATGGCTGAAATCAAAAAAGCAGAGAATAAAAAAGATTATAAAGCAATCGAAGCTAAAGTTTTAAAAACTCAAGAAGAGTGGGTAAAACGTTTGAATAAATTACAATAGTCTATTTAAACTTAAACATTAAACCACCATTGCTCTTTGAAAAGAGGAATGGTGGTTTTTTTATTTAAAGGGTGATGTGACTTTGTATAAAATATTGAATATTCCTTCAGTTAATCTTCATTGGACTCAGAAAGAGTTGAAAATATGGATCTTAGTGTATCTCGCTTTAGCTTCTAAAAACCTTATCAGATAGTAGATATTAGATGTTAGACAAAAAGTCTAATGTCTAACATCTAATGTCTATTTTTCTACACTATGTTCGACCTTTGGCGTGAACCAAATTTATTGAAAAATAGAATACTTCTTTAAAAGATTCTGTTGGTAACTATATACACTCGTCTTTCCTGAAATAAGATAAGCGATATAAGTGGAGATTCCGAAGAATAATATTCCGTTAAAACCAAACATTTCAAGTCCAATCAATGTACTTGCCAAGGGGGTATTTGTTGCGGCTCCAAATAATGCGATAAAGCCCATTCCAGCCAATAAATCTAAAGGTAATGGGATGAATAAAAATAAAAGATTGCCCAACGCTGCTCCAATAAAAAACAATGGAGTTGCCTCACCACCTTTAAATCCTGCTCCTAAGGTTAATGCTGTGAGCAAAAGCTTAATCAAAAATGTTTCACTGTTCAAAGATTCTAAAAACGCAGATTGAATTACAGGCACTCCAAGTCCTAAGTATTGGTTGATGTCAAAGGCTAAGAATAGTCCTAGAATTACAAATCCACCTATCATGGGACGTAAATAAGGAACCTTTACATACGAAAACAATTGGGTCAAATAATGTTTGGATTGAATAAATAGATAGGAAGCGATTCCAAATACCAATCCAGCAAGTGCCGTGTAAAGCAATAGTTTAAAGGATAGATCAGGAAAATTCCTTAGTGCATATTGCGAATGTTGAACTCCCCATGCCAAGCAAATATAGTGCGCAGCAAAAGAGGCTAAAATCGTCCAAAATAGGGTTGCCCACTTGATTTTCTTGTCTTTCGCCAATTCAAAAGCAAAAACAGCTCCTGCCAATGGTGTTCCGAAAACACTCGCAAATCCTGCCGCGACTCCCATTCTGAGCAAACGTTTTCTGTTGTTTTTTGTCCATTTAAACAAACGTGTCATGGCATCACCAACCGCGCCACCCATTTGAACGGCTGTTCCTTCTCGTCCTGCTGAACCTCCAAAAAGATGGGTAATGAGTGTTCCAAAAAACACCAAGGGAATAATCTTCCAATGAATATGCTTTTTAGGCTTGTGCATTTCTTGAATCAACAGGTTATTGCCTCCTTCAACATGCTTCGCACCGAAATAGTACATTAATCCAATCGCTAATCCAGCCAAGGGTAAAAGGTAGATGAATACAGTATGCGTTTCTCTTTGCTGAGTCACAACGTCCAGACTAACTAAAAATAAGGCAGAAATACTTCCAGCTAGGAAAGCTATTGCTATCGTGACCAAAAGCCACTTAAGAAAGAGTGTATATGTCGACTTCATTTAATGTACAGTTAATGTAATTAATTCGCAGAAGTCATCAGTCAAAATTGACGGTTTAGGGCAGACATCATTGCCAGTGTTTATACAAAAATAGGTATTATTTTCTTTTATCAAATTCTATACATGTTTTTGATTGAAAAAAAGAGTTGAAGTAT
>Ga0209075_1000505_pt1 | contig 38298 bp, 33 predicted proteins | sample Stecom2011_FD_187523 | JGI IMG/M metagenome (GOLD analysis project Ga0209075, IMG submission 187523) | Agricultural soil microbial communities from Utah to study Nitrogen management - Steer compost 2011 (SPAdes) (version 2) | ecosystem: Environmental > Terrestrial > Soil > Agricultural land...
CTGCCCCCTGGGTCTTTAGTTGGGCCAGGAAGTGCTCATAGGCAGCCCGGCTGCTATGACCATTTGGAATGCGATAGGTCAAGCGGGTCAGCTGCCCGCTCAGGCGCTGCTCTTCAGAGCGAATCTGCTTACTGATAATACGCAACTGTCCCAGGAGCAAGCGATATTCCGGCACCTGCTTTTGTTCTACTTGCTCCAGGTCCGAGTTGGGAAATCTCTCCAACCAGGCAAACTCTCTGGCATCAGCAAGGGCTTGGAATGGCAGGCTGACCAGCATCCCCAACAGCAAGAACCCCCAAAAAGGGAAACCTCGTTTCAGATAGACAGGCATTCATTGCTCCGATTATTACATCCAGGAATTTCGATTGCGGATCATGGGCTGCCCCATGACAGACCTTGGGCTTTGACTCCCACTGGGGAAATAAGTGCCCACTTTCATAAAAGCCGTAAAGACACAGGCCTAACCCTGATATCGCGAGCTAAGCCGGTTCGGCGTAAAAATCCATAATAAGCTTAGCAACCAAATCCGGGCGTGGTTCCATGTGGAGATGATGGGCGCCCTCCACATACTCAAGCCGTAGATTGGAAATGCAGGCAAGTCTTGATTCCATCCGGGGGTGCCCGGGCTTGAGCATACCCTGTTCACCAGCAATTAACAGGGTCGGGCATTGGATTGCCTTGAGATAGGCTGCCACCTGCCCTTCTGTCATCCGCTGATAGGAGGGCCAGCGCAAACGGGGATCGGTACGCCATTTCACACCGCCCTCAATCTGCTGGAGGTTACGTTCAACAATGGTTGCCGCAGCGTCTTCGGACAAAGCGCCAATGCCTTTTTGACGGGCCGCTACCGCCGCGTCGAAGTCCGGATAGGAGGCCATCCTCGAGCTGCCCTGGATACTTTTATCCAGGGCTTGGCGCAGCAAGGCCGGTCCATTTTCCTCTGGGCCCGTCAGCGGCCCTAGAGCATCCAGCAACACCAACTGGCGAATCCGTTCCGGATAGGCACAGGCCGCCAGCATCGCCAGGGAGCCGCCCAAGGAGTGCCCCAGGAGGCGGTAGTTCGTCCAGCCAAGGGTTTCCACCGCAGCAACAATATCCCGCACATATTCCAGCAAGTGATAGGATTCACCCGGCGGACGGTGATCAGACCAGCCATGGCCCGGCAGGTCCAGTGCCACCACCTGATACCGCTCCAGATCGAAATGGGGCAGCAGGAAATCAAAGCTGGCCGCGTTATCCAGCCAGCCATGGATGGCAAGGACCGGCTCAGCAGCCGGATTGCCCCAATGTCGGGCCGCCAGCTCCAAACGACCGGTGGAAAGCCGAATCTCGACAGGATTGGAAAGCGCCACTAACCGGAGCCCTCGAAATTAATGGGCCGTAGCCGGAAACAGCTTTTTGAAGTTCTGACTGGTCACTTCTGCCAGTTCCTCAAGGGAAACACCCTTGAGCTCTGCTACATACTCAGCGACCTGGCGCACCCATTGGGGCTCATTGGGCTTGCCTCGGAAAGGAACCGGGGCCAGATAGGGAGAGTCGGTTTCCACCAGCATCCGTTCCAAAGGCACCTTTTTGGCCACTTCCTTCAGCTCCACGGCATTTTTGAACGTCACAATGCCAGAAAAGGAGATGTAGAAGTTTTCGTCCATGGCCGCTTTGGCCATTTCCCAGGATTCCGTAAAGCAATGGAGTACGCCACCCACATCTGGATCTGATTCTTCACGAATAATCCGCAGGGTATCTTCCCGGGCATCCCGGGTATGGACAATAACCGGCTTGCGGATCTGACGGGCGGCCTGCAAATGGGCACGGAAACGCTCCTGCTGATCCGCCTCGTCGCCCTTGCCGTAGTAATAGTCCAGCCCGGTTTCCCCCAACGCCACGACTTTCGGATCGTTGGCCAGTTCAATCAGACGCTCAACCGTTGGCGCCTCCCCCTCCTTGGTACCCGGATGCACACCAACGCTACACCAGATGTCGTCATGGGCACGGGCAATTTCCAGCACCTTGGGGAAATTTTCCAGATCGATACAGATATTCAGGAAACCGGACACTCCGGCCTGGCGGGCGGCGTCGAGCGCCGCCTCCAGTTGCCCCTCATGACGGGACAAATCGAGTCGGTCGAGATGGCAGTGGGAATCAATCAACATGTTAGACAACCTTGAAGCCCTAGGGCGGATTCAAATTGCCTACATGGTATGGGTGGGACGGTCGGAACTCAAGGCGCCAGCCAGATAGGTTTCGATTTTATTCTTGGCGGTTTCATCCTCAGCGCTAAACTGAACGCCAATGCCCGCTGCCCGGTTACCTTGCGCTCCACGGGGGGTTACCCAAACGACCTTGGCGGCTACAGGAATCTTCTCAGGCTCATCCATCAGGTTCAGTAACAGGAACACCTCGTCGCCTAACTGATAGGTTTTGGTTGTTGGGATAAACAGACCGCCATTCTTGATAAACGGCATATAGGCCGCGTAAAGCACTGCCTTGTCCTTAATGGTCAAGGTCAAAATACCACTTCGCCCACCAAATTTTGGCATCATGACAACATACTCACCCAGGTCTACATCGAGGCTTTGGCCAAACATCACGACTTACAGGGGTTTGGCCCTATAACAGTAGTAGGTGTCTGCCCAGGCTTCAAATTTTTTACAGCGTTTCAGCAGCTTTGAGCCCAGGACAAACAACAATTTCCTGTTGCAGGAACGTTATACTATAACATATCATCCTTCCGACCACTGCCTTGTCCCAATTCAACGCCCTGGAGTCTACTGTGCGTACCCTCATCAATAAGTGCCTTCTTTCCCTCATCCTCCTATCGGGAGCCATGCAACAGGTGGTGGCTGATACACAACCTCGGGTCTTGGTTTCCATTAAGCCCCTACAGCTCATCTTTTCGGAAATTGCCGGCGACGCGGTACAAGTAGACCTGCTGTTGAACCCCGGCGTAAGCCCCCACATCTATCAGCTGAAGCCGTCCGACATGGCCAAGCTGAGTAAGGCCGATGCCCTGGTGTGGGTTGGTCCAGGCATGGAAACCTTTCTCGCCAAGGTGGTCACCAGTCTCAAGCCGAAGCGATCCGTCCAGCTTCAGCATGAGCTATCTGCCTTTCTATCAGACGCTAACGGGCACAGTGGTCGCGACCATGACCATGACCACGGAGCCCATCATCACCACGACGGCCATCACCACAACCACGATGCCCATGGCGACGCGCACCTTTGGCTGAGCCCGGAACTGGCACCGGAAATTGCCAAAGTGGCCGCCCAGTTATTCAGCGAACTGCGCCCTGAACAGGCTCAACAATTCCAGCAACGCCTGGCCGAGTTCAATAAGAGCTTGCGTACAGCCGATCAATCCAATCGGGATTTATTACAGCCAGTGGGGGAGAAAGGTTTTTTGGTTACCCATGATGCCTATGGCCGGTTTGTGGGACACTATGAACTTAACCAGGTCGGTGCGCTTACCATCACTCCGGAACGCTCGCCTGGCGCTCGCCACCTTACCCAACTGCGTACTGTTCTGGAGAGCTCCCAGGCTCACTGCGTTCTGCTGGAGCCGCAAATCCAGCCCCGCTACCTGAACAGCCTCACAGAAGGCCTGAATATTCGCCAGGAGATCCTGGACCCGCTGGGCGTAGAAATTGAACCAGGTCCCGGCTCCTATGCCCAATTCCTGACTAACCTCGCTGAAGCCATCCATCGCTGCCTGCGCTAAGCGATTCCTTTCAGCCCAAGCCCTGACATCTATTTGGGGCAGGTGGTGGCCTGATTGCACACTCCCCTGCCCCATTAGCAAGCCAGATCCCTTCATCACATCAGAGCTGTTTCCCAATTCGATTTCCAGCCGCCGCTCCACGTATAATGGCCCGAAATTCCAGCTAATTTCGGTCATTGCATGTCTGTAACTGTTTCCGACACTTCAAAATCTCTTAACCGGCGCTTTTGCATCGCACCCATGATGGACTGGACGACGCCCGATTATCGCTACTTTGCGCGGCTTCTATCCCGTCATGCCCTGCTCTATACGGAAATGGTCACGACTGGCGCCATATTGCACGGCGACCGTGCCCGGTTTCTGGATTTCAACCCGGAAGAGCATCCGGTGGCTATCCAGTTGGGAGGAAGCAACCCCGCCGAACTGGCGGAATGTGCCCGCCTGGCTCAACAATGGGGGTATGATGAAGTGAACCTGAATGTGGGCTGCCCCAGTGACCGTGTGCAAAACAATATGATCGGTGCCTGTCTGATGGCCCATCCGCAGCTGGTGGCCGACTGCTTAAAAGCGATGCTTGATGCGGTGGAGATTCCTGTCACCGTCAAACACCGGATTGGGATCGACGACCAGGATTCCTATGCCCAACTCTGTGACTTTGTGGGAACCGTCCAGGAATCCGGCTGCCGTACCTTTATCGTCCACGCCCGCAAGGCCATCCTCAGTGGACTGAGCCCTAAGGAGAACCGGGAGATTCCTCCCCTTCGTTACGAAGTGGTGTACCAGCTAAAACGGGACTTCCCCCACCTGGAGATCCTGATCAACGGGGGGATCCAAACTATTGAGGCCTGCCAGGAGCACTTGGCCCAGGTGGATGGGGTCATGATCGGCAGAGAAGCCTATCAACGGCCTTGGATGCTTTCCCGGGTGGATAGCGCCCTGTTCGACGACGATAGCCGCTCCGATCTGGACCGGGCCCAGGTTATGGAACAACTGCTGGATTACATGGAACGGAAAATCAGCCAAGGTGCCCAGTTCTGGCACATTGCACGCCATATATTGGGGCTTTACCATGGAGAGCCAGGGGGCAAGCAATTCCGTCGCCTGCTGTCCGAGAAGGGCCCTCGCCCGGGAGCCTCCCCTGAACTGCTCCGGGAAGCTGTAGCCCTGGTGGAAACAGCCATGCAACGACAACAGGAATGGAATGCGGGCCGGCCGGACTCCTGTGCCCTTTAATTCTGCCCGGCCATGCTGATACAAGCTGTGTACAAGTAATTATTAGGAACCTGTCATTTGGCGCATATTATGGAAAATAAACTACAACAGCTCCGTCAATTCACGACCGTTGTCGCCGATACCGGCGATATTGAGGCGATTCGCACCCATCAACCGGAAGATGCGACCACCAACCCTTCCCTGTTGCTCAAGGCAGCAGAATTGCCTGAGTACCAGCCCTTGCTGGCCGAGGCCCGTGCATTTGCAGAGCGGGAAGGCGGCAACGAGCAGGCCCGCAAAAATAACCTCTGCGACCACCTAGCAGTAAGTATCGGCGCAGAGATCCTCAAGGTTATTCCGGGCGTTGTATCAACGGAAGTGGATGCCCGCCTCTCCTTCGATATTCAGGCCACGGTGGACCGGGCACGCCGGCTAATTTCCCTTTACCGTGAACGAGGTGTGGATTCCCAGCGAATTCTGATCAAGATCGCTTCTACTTGGGAGGGCATCCAGGCCGCCCGTATCCTGGAGCGGGAAGGCATTCGCTGCAATCTGACCCTGCTGTTCAGTTTCTGTCAGGCCGTGGCCTGCGCCGAAGCCGGGGTCCATCTGATCTCCCCCTTCGTGGGACGGATTCTCGACTGGTACAAGGAACACACCGGGCAAGAGTACACTCCCGAAACCGATCCGGGAGTGCAGTCAGTCACCCAAATCTATCGCTATTACAAGCAACATGGCATTACCACTGTGGTCATGGGCGCCAGTTTCCGCAACACGGGTGAAATCGAAATGCTCGCCGGCTGCGACAAGTTAACCATCAGCCCTCAACTCATGGCGGAACTCGCCCAAGATAACGCCCCCCTGGAGCGCCGGCTGGTACCAGAGCTGACGACCCAACAGCCACCCTTGAGCCTGTCCGAAGCGGAATTCCGCTGGCAGTTGAATGAAGACCAGATGGCTACTGAGAAGCTTGCGGAAGGCATCCGCCGTTTCGCAGCGGACCAAATCACTCTGGAAAACCTCTTGTATCAATCCACTTGATCCCCCTTGAAAGGGCATGGCTCCTACGTGCTGAAGGTCAACCGAAATGCTGAGTCAAATCAAACGTTTTTTTGAACAACACCTGGAGCCGCGGACTTCAGCGGAGCCGCCACAACATCGTCTGCAACTGGCCGCCTGCGCCTTAATGCTGGAGGTTGCCCGGATGGACCAAAGCGTTTCTGAAGACGAACTAAAGGTGGTGGCCGACTCAGCACGGCAGTTGCTCCAGCTCAGTCAGGAAGAAGTCGACGAAATCATGGCGCTCGCTGGCCAGGAAGCCAAAGAGGCCACCTCCTTGTATCAGTTCACCAACCTGATCCACGAGCACTATGATGCCCAGCAAAAGTTCCAGTTACTGCGCCTGATGTGGGATGTCGCCTTAGCCGATGGACGCATTGCCGCCTTGGAAGAGCATATGATCCGGCGTGTTGCAGACTTACTGTACATCCCCCATGTACAGTTCGTGCAGGCTCGCCATCTTGCTGAGGAAGCCCGCAAGGCTTAACTTGTACTGGAGAGCGCCAGCGCCGTGCGTTGATCAGCGGCGCACCGATGTGGTTTTGGAATCAAATCACCGACCGGCAAGGCCCTATGCTTATCATCCTCAATTCCGAATTGACCCAAGATAGCCCCGAACTGAGCCATACACTCAAGTTCCTGGCCCAGTTGCCCAACGTCAGTGTCAAACTCCACGAGGTAAAAGGTGCCGAACAGACACTGACCGAAGTGTACCTGATCGGTAACACCCAGGCGTTGGATTGCGATGAAATTGCCGCCCTGCCCGGTGTGGAACAGGTGATCCGCATTTCCGATGAGTACCGCATACTGGGCCGCCATCAGTACGAACGCCGCACGACAGGTTTCGAATACAACGGCATCCGGTTCGACCAGAGTAACCTCCATGTATTTGCCGGCTTGTGCGCGGTGGATACACCGGAACACGTCGAAACAATGATGAAGGCATTGAAGGCCCAGGGCCAGCAGTGTACCCGGATGGGCGCCTATAAGCCGCGTACCAGTCCCTATGCCTTTCAGGGCCACGGCAAGCAATGCCTGCCCTATGTGTTCGAGCTGGCCGGCAAGTACGACATTAAGGTGGTAGCCATGGAAATCACCCATGAGAGCCACATCGATGAAATCCGCGAAGCCCTGCACCAAACCGGCCACCCGACCGGGGTGATGCTTCAGGTCGGCACCCGCAACACCCAGAACTTCGAGCTCCTGAAAGCCATCGGCCGACAAAAGGAGTTTCCCGTATTGCTCAAGCGGGGATTCGGCATCACCCTGAACGAGTCACTCAATGCAGCGGAGTATTTGGCCAGCGAAGGGAACGCCAATGTTATTTTCTGTTTGCGCGGCATGAAAACCGGGGCAGGCAGCCCCCATCGCAACATGGTGGATTTTGCCCATGTGCCGGTAGTGAAACGCTTGACCAGAATGCCGGTCTGTATTGATCCATCCCATTCCGTGGGGAGCCGCGACAAAGGGCCCGATGGGATCCTGGACATCCAGCATGCAACGGCCCAGGGGGTGATTGCCGGCGCCAATATGGTACTGGTGGATTTCCACCCGGCTCCGGCCAAAGCCCTGGTGGATGGCCCTCAAGCCTTGTTGCTGGACGAGCTGCCGCGTTTTCTAGAAGATATCCAGCTTTGCCATGAACTTTATCAAAAGCGGGTCAAGCTTTATCAGACTTCAGGACTCCATCAGGCCTAAGGTCTCCATCAAGCCTGATGGGTCCGCCTGTATTCATTAATGCAGCCTTGGAATTGGTTTTCTACCCAAAGGACAACAGATCAATATGCTGATTTTCGGTCATCGTGGCGCCCGTAATGAGGCGCCGGAAAATACGGTAGCCGGCTTCGTCCATGCCTATCGCAATGGCATCCGTCACTTCGAGCTGGATTTACAACTCTCTGCAGACCGCCAGATCGTGGTCATTCACGATAAAACCCTGGAGCGCACCACGGGCCAACCCGGCAAGGTCGCCGAAACCACTGCCGAGCAGCTTGCCCAGCTTGATGCTCGCCATAACACACCTCCCTGGCCCGATCCCACTCCGGTTCCCCGCCTGGAAGAGATCTTCCGTGCCTGCCCGGATATCGAGAAAATCCAGCTGGAAGTAAAGAACGACAAGCGTGAACGCCTGAACATCCTGTGCAACCGGCTCGTGGAAATGATCCAGCGGAATAGCCACTTGCAGGACAAAGTGATCATCACTTCCTCGGTCGTCTGGGTGATCCAGCAAATCAAGCGCCTCAATGCCAAGATTCCCACCGGTTACGTAGCCGAGTACCGCTTCCCCAACCCGTTGGCCACAGCCCTTAAAAACCAGTGTGAATACCTCTGTATCAACTGGAAGATCTGCACCCCGGAAATCATTGCCGAAGCCCACCGCCATGGGCTGCACGTTTCGGCCTGGACAGTGAACAGCTTACCGGAGATGCTCAGGCTACAGCAGGACGGCGTCGACAGCATCATTACGGATTATCCCAGCAACACGCTGGAGTACATGAAGCGCCAACACGAACAGCCTCAACAGCTCGAGCTGATTCACATTGAGGGAGATGGAAAGATCGAAGGGAACTAAGAAAGGAATCCACATCTCACGCCAGTATTAACTGCGTGAGATGTGCTACCCGGACCTTAAAAGATTCGGTTGAGTCCGTTCAGAGCGGCCACCCGATAGGCCTCGGCCATGGTGGGATAGTTGAAGGTTGTATTGATAAAGTAGTCGATGGTGTTGGCACCATCAGGCTGACGCATGATCGCCTGTCCAATATGAATAATTTCGGAAGCCTGGTCGCCGAAGCAGTGAATGCCCAGCAACTGCTTGGTCTCCCGGTGGAACAGGATCTTCAGCATGCCCACGGTTTCCCCGGTAATCTGCGCGCGGCCCAGGTCTTTAAAGAAGGACTGCCCAACTTCATAGGGCACTTTGGCCTCGGTCAGTTCCCGTTCCGTTTTACCCACTGAACTAATTTCCGGAATGGTATAAATACCTGTCGGCACGTCGTCCACGAACCGGAAATACTCATCCTGAACAATATCGGATGATGCCGAGCGCCCTTGGTCATAGGCAGCACTGGCCAGGCTTGGCCAGCCAATCACATCGCCTGCCGCATAGATATGGGGAATCTGGGTGCGATAATGGCCATCCACCTGCAGTTGCCCCCGGGCGTTGGGCTCCAGGCCAATATTCTCCAACCCTAGGTCATCAGTATTACCGGAGCGTCCGTTACACCACAGGAAGGCATCGGCCCGCAGGCGCTTACCAGACTTAAGGGTCACAACGACCCCGTGGTCATCCCCCTGCACACTCTCGTACTGTTCGTTATGGCGAACCAGCACGCCGTTATCCCGCAAGTGGTAACTCAGGGCATCGGAAATCTCATCATCCAGGAACGACAGCAGACGACCACCCGGATTGATCAAATCCACCTTCACGTTAAGCCCTACAAAAATGGAGGCATACTCGCAGCCGATCACTCCCGCTCCGTAGATAATCATCGTGCGGGGCGTATGACTCAACTTCAGGATCGAGTCACTGTTGTAAATCCGGCTATGGTTAAAATCGATATCCGGCGGCAAATAGGGACGCGAACCAGTTGCAATCACAACCTGTTTCGCCGTTAAAAAGTTCCGGGCCGATGTTTCGGCGCCCCGTACTTCGATACGGTGTGGATCATGGAAATAGGCCCGCCCCCGGTGAAGGTCGACGCGATTGCGAGCATAAAACTGGGTGCGCAGCTTTACCTGCTTGGCAATCACCCGCTCCGCACTCTGCAATACCCGGGGAAAGGAAAACCAACGGGGCTCGCCAATGTCGCGGAACATCCCGTTGGTATTAAAGGTGATGATCTGCTTGACGGCATGGCGCAGTGCCTTGGATGGAATCGTACCCAGGTGGGTTGAGCTTCCGCCAACCTGGGGTTTGTCTTCGATCACCGCAACACGCCGACCATGTTTGGCGGCATTCATCGCCGCGCCTTCTCCCGCAGGACCGGCGCCGATCACCACAACATCATAATGAAACTCAGCCATTACACCCTGCACTCCCAATTCGTTCTTAGCTTTTGTGGTCCGCTGCCGCATCGTGGAAGAGCGCAGCGCCTTTTGTTGGGTCTTGGGCTTTCTTTCTCGCGGCCTGTTTGGCGCTTTCTTCTTCGCACTTGGCATCATCACCCCCGCAAATTTCACACGCTGTTTTCATGCCCAATGCGCTCATTCCACCACAGGAGCCAGCAATAGGCTTGCGTCCCATCATGACGCCAATTGCCATGGCGGCTACTAGAATGACCATGCCCAGGAACACTACCAGGAAAATGCCCATCTGTAAGTCCTCTTCATTTCAGAAACTGCTTGAACTGTTCCGTTTGGACAGTCACAAATTCATTATCGACCCTATCTATAAAATAGGCCGCTATACCCTGTTCGACTGCATATTCCATCGCTTGTTGCGTACCCATAACCATAAACGCAGTCGCCAGAGCATCGGCTGTAGCGCAAGACTCATGGATCACACTGACCGCAGCCAGGGTATGGGTAATCGGGTAGCCGGTAGGTGGCGCTATGGTATGGGAATAGCGCTTCCCGTCCTTTTCATAATAGTTCCGATAATCGCCAGAGGTTGCCATGGCTTTCCCGGTTAACTCTACAATCCCTTCAATGGCGCGCTGTTCAGGCTGGGGCACTTCAATAGCCAAGCGCCACAATTCTCCTCCAGGCTTTTGCCCATTCACGCGGATTTCGCCACCCACTTCCACAAGAAAGTCATTAACGGATTGGCCTTGTAAATATTCTGCCACCTGATCCACCGCATAACCTTTCGCAATTGCCGAAAGGTCAATGTACAACTCGGGGTGGCGCTTGCGAATGGCTCGGCGGGACTCATCCAGCTCCAGGAGCTGATATCCCACATACTCGCGAACCTGCTGGATTTGCTCAGGTAATGGTGCCTCGTCAGCACGACGCTGCGGGCCAAATCCCCACAAGTTGACCAGCGGCCCTACCGTAATATCAAAAGCGCCACCAGTATTTTCGCTTAACTCTTGACTACGCTTTACAACCTCAAAGGTGGCCGGTGACAACTCAAACCAAGTCAGTTCCTTCACGGCATTGAATCGCGACACCTCAGAACTGGGCTTGTAGGTTGACATCAACTGGTCAACCTCAGTGAGCGCATCAAAAATGCCTTGCTTGAGTTGGGGCAAGAGCGCTTCCCGCTCCGCGGGAAGTACGACCTTAACATGATACTGGGTCCCCATGATGGGGCCCTGAATGGAGTAGATGCGAGGTTCTTCGGAAGCTGAGCAGCCGGCTAGCACGATGATGCTCAAAAGCATCATCGTGTAGACAGACTTCAGGAAGGAAAAGGGTTGCCTAGGAATGATTAACCTCCGAAATCATCCAGCAGGATATTTTCATCCTCCACTCCCAGATCCTTCAGCATCCGAATGACCGCTGCGTTCATCATGGGCGGCCCACACATATAGTATTCGCAGTCCTCCGGAGCCGGATGGTCCTTGAGGTACTGTTCATACAACACGTTATGGATAAAGCCTGTATGTCCCGTCCAATTGTCCTCGGGGAGAGGATCGGACAGCGCTACATGCCATTCGAAGTTCTCGTTTTCCGCCGCCAGCTTGTCATATTCGTCCTGGTAGAACATCTCGCGCTTACTGCGTGCGCCATACCAGAATGACATCTTACGTTTGGACTTCAAACGCAGAAGCTGGTCAAAGATATGGGAGCGCATGGGAGCCATGCCTGCCCCACCACCAATAAAGACCATTTCTGCATCAGTGTCCTTGGCAAAGAACTCACCAAACGGACCATATACTGTGACCTTGTCTCCGGGTTTGAGGGCAAAAACCCAGGAAGACATTTTTCCGGGAGGCGCATCCGTATTGGGTGGCGGTGTGGCAATACGAATATTGAACTTCAGAATACCCAGCTCTTCCGGATAGTTGGCCATGGAATAGGCACGAATGGTGGTTTCGTCCACCTTCGAGCGATACTTCCACAGGTCATATTTATCCCAGTCATCCCGGAAGCGCTCTTCGATATCGAAGTCCTTGAAAGACACTTCGTGAGGAGGACACTCTAGCTGGACATAGCCACCCGCACGGAAATTGACCTTTTCTCCTTCGGGCAGTTTCAATACGAGTTCCTTAATGAAGGTCGCAACGTTGTGGTTGGATACAACTTCGCATTCCCACTTCTTAACACCGAAGATTTCCTCTGGTACTTCGACTTTCATATCCTGCTTCACGGCAACCTGGCAGGACAGACGCCAACCTTCCTTTTCCTCACGGTTGGTGAAGTGAGCCTTTTCGGTGGGCAGCATAGAGCCACCACCTTCGAGTACCTTACATTTACATTGCGCACAGCTTCCGCCGCCGCCACAGGCAGACGACAGAAAAATCCCTTCGGAGGCAAGGGTTTGCAGCAGCTTGCCTCCTGCCGGGGTTCTAATTGTATGGTTGGGATCGCCGTTAACTTCAATGGTAACGTCACCAGTGCTCACCAGACGTGCCCGCGCTGCCAGAATAATGGCAACCAGGGCCAGAATGATGACGGTGAACATCACCACTCCCATAATAATTTCTGTAGTCATTGTTTAACCTTCTCTCTCCTGGCTGCCTTACAGGGTGATACCCGAAAACGACATGAAGCCCAAGGACATCAAGCCAACGGTAATGAAGGTAATCCCCAAGCCTCGTAGCCCTTCGGGCACGTCGGAATACTTGAGTTTCTCCCGAATACCCGCCAGGGCAATAATGGCCAGTGCCCAGCCGACGCCCGCGCCAAAGCCGTAGACAACACTTTCCCCGAAGTTATAGTCCCGTTCCACCATAAACAGGGCTGCCCCCATAATGGCACAGTTCACTGTGATCAACGGCAGGAACACACCCAGCGCGTTATAAAGGGCTGGAAAGAATTTATCCATGATCATTTCCATGATCTGGACGATGGCGGCGATCACGGCAATGTAGGACAGCAACCCGAGGAAGCTGAGATCGATGTTGGGGAAGCCCGCCCAGCTAAGGGCGCCTTCCCGAAGCACCAGGTTATAAAGCAGGTTGTTAATCGGCGTGGTGATGGTCAGTACCAGAATAACTGCAATCGCCAAGCCCTTTGCCGCTTCCATCTTCTTGGATAATGCGATGAACGTACACATTCCCAGGAAGAAGGCCAACGCCATGTTCTCTACGAAAATGGCCTTAACTGCGAGGCTGATATAATGCTCCCACATAGTTAAAATGCCTCCTTGACTTTATGAGCGGCAGGCTTGTAATCCGGCGCTTCGACTTGGGATTTCTTCCAAGTCCGCATACCCCAAATCATCAGGCCGATAATAAAGAACGCACTTGGTGGCAGTAGCAACAGGCCATTAGGCACATACCAGCCGCCATCATTAACCAGCGGCAGGATTTCAACACCCAAGAGCTTGCCGGAGCCTAAGAGCTCACGCACAAAGCCTACGAAGACCAATACCACGCCATATCCAAGGCCGTTACCAATGCCATCGAGAAAGCTCATCACAGGTGAGTTCTGCATGGCAAAGGCCTCAGCACGGCCCATGACGATACAGTTAGTGATAATCAGCCCCACGAACACTGACAGCTGCTTGCTCACCTCATAGGCATAAGCCTTTAACACTTGATCCACCACGATCACCAAGGAGGCAATAATGGTCATCTGCACAATAATCCGCACACTATTGGGGATTTGAGAACGGATCAGTGCGATCGCAAAGCTGGAAAAGGCCGTTACCAAAGAAACCGCTACCGCCATAACAATCGATAGCTGCAGACTGGTCGTGACCGCCAGGGCGGAACAGATGCCAATGATCTGCAAGGTAATGGGGTTATTGTTGAAAATCGGCTCGAATAGAACCTTCTTAGCCGTAACCTCAGCCATTGCTCGCCTCCCCTGAACGAATCTGTTCAAGATACTTTTGGAAACCCTGTTCACCCAGCCAGAAATGCAGCAAGTTGGTGATACCCCGACTGGTCAGAGTGGCTCCGGCCAGTGCGTCTACGCCATAGTTCGCTTCGGGGTCATTAGCCCTGACTCCGCCCTTCACGAGATGAATCTTGGGCTCGGCACCTTCTTCCAGATCATAGATCTTTTTACCGGGCCATTGACTAATCCAGTTAGGATTATCTACCTCACCCCCGAGACCAGGCGTTTCGGCATGTTCATAGAAACCAAAACCGACGACCGTATTGGCATCGCCTTCAAGTGCAAGGAAGCCATAAAGGGTTGACCACAGACCATAGCCCCGAACCGGCAGGATCACACGGTCAATTTGGCCTTCGTTTTCAATGGTATAGACCGTTGCATAACGCTCACGGCGCTTGATACCGGCAATATCCTCGCTACCTGCCAACGCTTTGGAGAACTGAGGATCTTTGGCCGCCCTGAATTGGTCGTAGTTAATTGCTTCCGCCACACCGACGACGGAAGGATCCACATACTCACCGGTTTCCAGGTCTACAATGCGTGGAGTTACGAGGCTGAACTTCTCTTCAACCTCTTGGGCCGTGACCGGACCGGTAATCAGGTTCGCCGCCCTCAGGATATTCTGCTTGACGTTCAGAACGCTGTTTACCTTCTGGGTCGGCTTCAGAATCACAGCCGCGCCGGAAACGATGATTGAGCAAACAAGGCAAACTGCCAGGGCAACAATCACCGTGCCGGAAACACTATCTTTATTAAACCTAGACACGAGCCAGTCTCCTCTTGATGTTGGCCTGCATGACCAGGTGGTCGATATAGGGCGCAAACAGGTTAGCGAAGAGCACCGCCAACATCATGCCCTCGGGATAGGCGGGGTTGACCACCCGAATCAGTACCACCATCAATCCGATCAGAATGCCGAAGATCCACTTACCAGTATCAGTCATGGCTGCAGACACCGGATCCGTGGCCATGAACATCATGGCAAAGGCGAAGCCACCCAGTACGAAGTGCCAATGAGGCGGCACCGCAAACATGGGATTGGTTTCGGAACCGATCAGGTTGAACATCAGGGAAGTCGCGACCATGCCAATCATCACACCGGCAACGATGCGCCAGGAGGCAATACGGGTCAGTAACAGAATACCGCCGCCAATCAGGATCGCCAGTGTTGAGGTTTCGCCTACGGATCCCTGCTGGAAGCCAAAGAAGGCATCAAGCCAAGTCAGGTTCTGTTCAAGCGCCGCCATACCATTGGCAGAAACAACACTAAGGGCTGTTGCACCGCTGAAGCCATCAACTGCAGTCCACACGGTATCGCCGGAGATTTCTGCCGGATAAGCAAAGAAGAGGAAGGCCCGCCCGGCCAATGCCGGGTTGAGGAAGTTCTTGCCGGTACCGCCAAAAACTTCCTTGCCGATCACAACGCCGAAGCTGATGCCCAAGGCAACCTGCCAAAGGGGAATAGTTGGCGGCAGGATCAGAGCAAACAGAATAGAGGTGACGAAGAAGCCCTCATTCACTTCATGGCGGCGGATGGTAGCAAACAAGACTTCCCAGAAGCCACCAACAATGAAAGTTACCGCATAGATGGGAATAAAGTAGGCAGCGCCATAAATAATGTTATCCCAGATGCTATTCGGGTCGTTGCCTGCCAAGGCGGCGATAATGGCATGTCGCCAGTCATTGGCGGACATGGCAAGCCCGCTCTCCAGCAGGTAGGTGTTGGCCTGCAGGCCAACGTTGTACATACCGAAGAACATGGCTGGGAAGGTACACAGCCAAACGGTAATCATGATGCGCTTGAGGTCAATGCCATCGCGCACGTGAGAGGTGGTGGCAGTTACCTTGCCAGGTGTATAGAAAATAGTGTCGACCGCTTCATAAAGGGCATACCACTTTTCGTGCTTTCCACCTGGAAGGAAGTGGGGTTCTATCTTATCCAGGAACTTTCTCATTCCCATCTCTTAGCCCTCCAGCTCAATGCGGGTCAAGTTGTTACGGAGAATGGGACCGTACTCATACTTGCCTGGACAGACAAAGGTACAGAGTGCCAGATCTTCTTCGTCCAGTTCCAGACAGCCTAGCTTCTGGGCTGTTTCCGTGTCGCCGACGATGAGGGAGCGCAATAGCTGAGTCGGCAAGATATCCAGAGGCATCACTGTCTCATAGGTACCCACCGGCACCATGGCGCGCTCGCTACCGTTGGTGGTGGTTGTGAAGTTGAGCAGTTTTCTGGGGGTGAGCTTGGAGAGATAGATATTAAGCGTAGAAAACTTCTTGGTGCCCGGGGAGAGCCAGCCCATAAACTCACGCTGGGTACCTTCCTGCAGGACACTGATTTGGTTGGCATAGCGTCCCAGATAGGTCACCGGGCCACGGGCGGTACGACCACCAAACACAGAGCCGGAAATAATCCGGTTCACGCCTTCCTTCAACTCACCACTCACCAACTGCTCCAGATTGGCGCCCAAACGGGTACGCAGCAAGCGGGGACGAATCACCTGCGGGCCACCTAGCGCAACCACCCGGGTCGTATCCAGCTTACCGGTACGGAACAGGCGCGCAATGGCAATGACATCCTGATAGCCAATGGTCCAGACAGTCTTGCCGGCGTGCACCGGATCCAGGAAGTGGATATGGGTACCGGCCAGACCTGCAGGGTGAGGCCCGTCGAACTCTTCACGGCGGATTTTGCCACCTGCACTAGGCATCTCCAGGGCTACACCCGGGGCAGTACACACAAAGACCTTGCCCGCCGTCAGGTGAGCAATCAGCTCCAGGCCGTATTTGAAATCCAGTGGAGATTCACGAATGATCACTGCCGGATCCGCCGCAAGCGGATTGGTGTCCATGGCAGTTACGAAGATAGAGTGAGGCTCGCTGTCGATTGCGGGCACCTTACTATAGGGGCGGGTGCGAAAGGCGGTCCACAAACCGGACTGCACCAGGTTATCCACCACTTGCTGACGGCTTAGTCCGGAAAACTGGGCTTCTGGATAGCTGTCGAACATTTCATGTTCGTCGCCTTCGACCTGAATTACAATGGACTGGAAAACCCGCCGCTCACCGCGATTGATTGCGGTGACTACCCCACTGGCCGGAGAGGTATAGCGTACACCTTCTGTCTTTTTGTCCGTGAACAGCAGCTGACCACATTTGACACGATCACCCACCTGCACTTCCATCGTGGGTCTCATTCCCACATAGTCAAATCCTATGAGTGCTACCTCACTCACAGCTTTGGCATTCTCGATGGATTGTGCAGGCGCGCCGCTTATCGGGAGGTTCAGGCCTCTCTTGATCTTTATCATTAGCCCCGCCTACAAGTTTGGAATTGAACTTCAGGCCACCACAGATTATGGAATCAAATTCCAAATGAAGAGAACGCTAAGCGTCAATAAACACTATCAGCTCCCTGTGGCGACCTACCAAAAAATCCGCACAATTATAAATACATGGTCTGGAGATATCTACCGAGAGAAAGGTTCTTTTCATGCCGGAATTGGCTAGTAGGCCTGAACTCCCGCTGCCAGCTCCCCTTCTCCAAGCCCCCCTTTGGCAGCGACCTAGAAAAGACCTGTTTTTCCTCGAAAGCCAGCCATTCCCTATCAAAGGCAGAACTGGCCCTGGCCACGAGGAGCTACCTATCTCCCTTCCAGATCAACTCATACAGATCCTTGCGGCGATCCTTGTAATTCGTCACAGCACCTTCGTTACGCAGACGGGTCAGCTTCTCCATATCCAAGTCCACCAGCAGCTCCATTTCAGTATTGGGCGTGGTTTCAGAGACGATGGCATCATGGGGAAAGGCGAAGTCAGAGGGTGAGTAGACTGCCGACTGTGCGTACTGGATATCCACACTATTCACTTCTGGCAGGTTCCCACAACTGCCAGCCACAGCGACGTAACACTCATTCTCGATAGCCCGGGCCTGCGCACACCGCTGTACCCGCAAAAAACCGTTCTTGGTGTCTGTCCAAAACGGCACGAACAGAATGCGCATACCATCCAGACAAAGCAACCGCGCCAGCTCGGGAAACTCCACGTCATAGCAGATCAGGATGCCGATCTTGCCACAATCCGTGTCGAAGGCCCGCAGACGGTTGCCCCCGGTCATGGCCCACTCAAACTTTTCGCTGGGAGTAGGATGGATTTTGTACTGGCTATCCACCGTTCCGTCCCGACGGCACAGATAAGCCACGTTATAGAGCTCACCATCCTCACCAAGCACCGGCAAGCTGCCGGCAATGATATTGATGTTGTAGGCCACCGCCAGTCCGGAAATCTCCTCCAGGATCTTTGGGCTGTAGAGCGCCAGCCTCTGTATCCCTTCAATGGACTGGTCTTGAGTGGTCAAGCCCATCAGGGGTGCAGTAAAAAACTCGGGAAATAGAGCAAAGTCCGCTTTATAGCTGGACATGGACTTAATAAAGAACTCCACCTGTTTCATCATGGCCTCAAGCGTCTCGACCTTGCGCATCTGCCACTGCACCACACCGACGCGCACATTGGTTTTAGGCGCCCCGACCAACCCTGCCTCCCTGGACTCATAAAAAATATTGTCCCACTCCAGCAGCGCCCCCAAACGTTCCGGGCGATCCTTTTTCCGGGGGCGACGTAACAGGCGCTTCAGGTCGAAATTATTGTTCAGGAAGAAGCTCAGCACTTCGTCATGGACCTGCTTACATTCCACCTGATCGATATACTGGGAAGCGGACAGACTCTCGGGTTGTTTCTCATAATCCCACAGGATGCAACCTACCAGCACGGCCTTAAGGTTCTTGTCGCCACACAGGTCCTTACAGGCTTCCAGCAGCCGCTGCCCCAAGCGGATATCCCGAAACTCCGGCTCCACAAAGAGATCGAGAATGTAGAGCGCATCGCCCTGCTCTTCCTGCTTGGCATCCGGCTGGTTAAAGAGCAGGTCCTCATAGCGATCCGGGTCGCTGTGGCGGGTGTAATCCACCTGAACCGTCAACGCAACGGCCACGACAACGCCGTTATTTTCGATACAGAGCTGCCCTTCCTCAAACAGGTCCAGCAGACGTTCAAAATGCCTCCTGGACCATTTATTTGGGGTCTCAGGATACACCCGCTCTACCAGTTGGCCGACGGCCTGATAATCTCCATGGCGCAGATGGCGCAACTTTAAATGATGCTCGCTGGCAGTCACCATTTCCTCTCCTTGAAGCCTTCCCGGTTCACGGCATGGCACCGCGCCACTCCACCACGCCTTCAGATAGACAAAGGTCTAATACCCCGGCCAATGCCTTACAGGATACAAATTAACCGACACACCTTAAGTGCAAATCCAACTCTATTAACAACAATAAACATCTTAGAGGTACAATCATGAGCACTACCTATCCTATACAAACCAATCCTCTGCGTACGCCCTGGGTCAACCAGACACAATACCAAGCCATGTACGCCCAATCCCTGCTGGATCCCGAGGGGTTTTGGGGAACCCAGGGGCAACGACTTGATTGGATTAAGCCCTACAGCCGTGTAAAAAACACAAGCTACGACTATCCCCACATTTCCATTAAGTGGTACGAGGACGGCACGCTGAACGCAAGCGTCAACTGCCTTGACCGCCACCTGGCAACCCGCGGCGATCAGACAGCCCTGATCTGGGAAGGCGACTCCCCGGAGGAAGACAAGCACATTACCTACCAAGAGCTGTACGAGCAGGTCTGCCGCTTCGCCAATGCCCTGAAGGCAGAAGGTGTCCGCAAAGGGGATGTGGTCACTCTCTATATGCCCATGATTCCCGAGACCGCCGTTGCCATGCTGGCCTGTGCACGGATCGGCGCTATCCACTCGGTGGTATTTGGCGGGTTCTCCTCGGAGGCGTTAGCCAGCCGTATCCAGAACGGGAATTCGCGCATCGTTGTAACGGCCGATGAAGGCCTGCGCGCCGGCAAACGTATTGCCCTCAAGCAAAACGTAGAGGATGCCCTTGCCCAGGGCGCTGGCTGCGTGGAAAGAGTGATCGTCGTGAAGCGTACCGGCTCCCCCATTGCCTGGAACGATGAAAGAGACCGCTGGTATGACGACCTGGTAGAGCAGCAACCGGGCGAATGCCCGCCGGAAGAAATGTCGGCGGAAGACCCTCTATTCATCCTGTACACCTCCGGCTCCACGGGAGCCCCCAAGGGGGTTGTCCACACCACCGGCGGCTATTTGGTCTATGCCTCCCTTACCCATCAATATGCATTCGATTATCACGAAGGCGATATCTACTGGTGCACGGCCGATTTTGGCTGGATTACAGGCCATAGCTATATCCTGTACGGCCCCCTGTGTAATGGTGCAACCAGCCTGATCTTTGAAGGCGTACCCAACTACCCCACATCGGCCCGTTTGGGACAGATTGTCGACAAGCACCAAGTCAATATTCTCTATACGGCCCCCACCGCCATTCGTGCGCTTATGGCCGATGGGGATGAGCACTTAAGAAGCAGCAGCCGACAAAGCTTGAGAGTCCTGGGTAGTGTGGGCGAACCCATCAATCCGAACGCCTGGGAGTGGTACTACCGTCAATTTGGTGAAGGCCGGTGCCCAATCGTAGACACCTGGTGGCAAACAGAAACCGGCGGGGTCCTGATCTGCCCCTTACCCGGCGCCACTGATCTCAAGCCCGGCTCTGCCACCCTGCCCTTCTTCGGCATCCAGCCTGCCTTGGTGGACCATGAAGGCAATATTCTGGAGGGAGCTACCGAAGGAAACTTGGTTATCCTGGATAGCTGGCCGGGACAAATGCGCACGATCTTTGGTGACCACGAACGTTTTGTGCAAACCTACTTCAGCACATTCAAAGGCATGTACTTTACCGGTGATGGCGCCCGTCGCGACGAAGATGGGTATTACTGGATTACCGGACGGGTGGATGATGTGCTAAACGTATCCGGCCACCGCATGGGAACCGCAGAAATCGAAAGCGCCCTGGTCGCCCATCCCAAAGTGGCGGAAGCCGCGGTGGTAGGATTCCCCCACGAAATCAAAGGCCAAGGCATCTTCGTCTACGTCACCCTTAACTCCGGTGAAGAGCCGGGCGAGGAACTAAGGAAGGAACTGGTGGGCTGGGTCAGGAAAGAAATTGGCGCCATTGCATCTCCGGACATTATCCAGTGGACCCAGGACCTTCCCAAGACCCGATCCGGGAAGATCATGCGCCGCATCCTCCGCAAAATTGCTGCCAATGAAATGGACTCTCTCGGCGATACCTCAACCCTCGCCAACCCCTCGGTCGTAGATGACCTGATTGAGAGCCGAAAAGCATGCAACTGAGAAAAAATCACCAGTTTATAAGCATTTATTAACTTAACAATTGACTTGCCGGGTCATCATGGCTATCCCTATATCTCTAAAAAATACTTTATCGATGGGAGACGTCTTCGCTATGTCCCGGCTCGTCATTATCGCCGACGACCATCCGCTGTTTCGAGCGGCACTTCGCCAGGCGGTCACCCAAACAGTCTCCGGCGTCAATATTATTGAGGCCGACAGCATCACCGCGCTGCAGCAAGCCGTAGAGGCAAACCCGGAGGCAGATCTGCTGCTTCTGGATTTGAACATGCCGGGAGCCCATGGTTTTTCCGGCCTCGTCTTTATGCGCGGGCAATATCCCGCCTTACCCGTGGTGGTGATCTCCGGCAGTGAGGATCCTCCCATTATGCGCCGTGCCATTGAGCATGGAGCTGCGGGCTTTATTCCCAAATCCTCCCCCCTGCCCACTATTTCCGAGGCCATTCAGGATGTGCTTAACGGCGAAATTTGGCTGCCACCGGAAATGGGAGCTCAGCTACAGCAAATTGACACCGCCGCCAATGACTTCTCGGAAAGACTGGCAAGCCTGACCCCGCAACAATTCCGCGTGCTCGGCATGCTGGCTGAAGGCCTGCTTAACAAGCAGATTGCCTACGAACTGGATGTCTCCGAGGCAACCGTCAAAGCTCATATGACCGCAGTCTTTAAAAAGTTGGGAGTACGTAACCGCACCCAGGCGGTCATTGCCATGCAGCAACTGGAAGTCGAGCAGCCCTCCTCACCCAACTAGCACAAGCCTGGCGCCTGGACACAGGGTTACACTCACCTGCCCCTTCCAGCTGGGTGCTATTTTGCCACCCAGTCCACGGCTATAGCTTTGCCTCGACCGCAGCAAACCGCCCCGTCCTCCCGGCTCCACTCAAGGAGAGCAGACCACTTCGATAGCATTCATTGTGAACTCCAGACAGGGATCTATAGCATGTTATTCATACCCCTATCGGAGATGGGCCGCGCAAACGGGGTATTACAGAACCTGGATATTACAGAACAATGGGGCAGCCGTGGCCGACCCACTGAGCCACTCATGAAGGACCGTATCTGGCCCTTTACCACATGCATCAAGAAAGGAGTATCGCAATGGCTGAAACCAGTATCGCCAAGGTCATCGAGATATCCGCCGAATCCCCCAACAGCTTTGAGGATGCCATCGTACGCGGTATTCAAAAGGCATCCCAGACGATACAAAACATCAAGAGTGCCTGGGTTAAGGAACAGGAAGTCAAGGTTGAAAATGGCCAGGTTTCCCAGTATCGGGTGATGCTCAAGGTGACATTTATCGTGAACTAACCAGCTTCCAGATGCGTCGCAACCAATAGCATCACCTTTACCACCGCTTGGCCGGAGCCTACCCGTGGAACCCAGATTGTTCGATGCCATCCGCCTGATTCAGTCCCTCGAGCCGTCAGAGCTTAGCCAGATGGCCTTGGGCCACCGTGTACTCGCCTTCCAAGGCGGACAATTCCAGATCGTGGACCAGGCAGAAAACCCAAGCCGGGTGTTGTTTGATGGCGGCAGCGAATGGCTGGAAACAAGGGTTCCCGAACATGAGCGCCACGGTGAGCATCTGCGGCGCTACATCCTGGATTATATTGAAGAAGTTTTTGATTATGTCGTTGCCTGCTGGCAGCAACCCGTTACTCCTTAATATGGACGAACAAGACTTTCCGCAACCAAGCTTTGAGCACGCCCGAAACAGATTGCTGTACATTCCCAAGCGACTGACTGGACATGAAGATGCAAAGGCGTTTCAGGCGTCAGTGCCTATTAATCAGCACCTCTCTCGCTCCTTGAGTGCCACGCCCTGAAATTCCACTCCCGCCCAACCGGTCTTCATGAAATTACGGATATTTTGATGATCTTCACCCGATGGATTTTTAAGCACGTCTTCCCGATAGTAGCGGCCAAAACAGGATAAAACCTCTTGCTCGCTGAGATCATGGAGCTGTCCAAAATAGAGGATCTTGCACGAACCATTGTTCTCGCCGGCCTCATTCACCTGGGCTCCATTACGAAACGCCGTAGGCTTAAAGTGGTAAGCCCCATCAATTACCGCCATGGTGTCACTGAACTCAACGGTTTGAGGTGCAGACCTCAACTGCTCAAGAAAATCTTTAACTAACACTTCTAAGTCCTTCATATAAAACTTTTTATTCTCCTCCTTGCTAACTGATCGATCATCCCTCTTTGATTTCTACAGCGCCCAATAACACCGAAATCCAATCCACGATCAGCTATGGGCAGGCCAGGTGATACCCCCTAAAACACTCCCCCACCACAATGCTGGTCACCCGGAAAGTGTTCTCTTCGGGAAATAGGGTAATGACAAAAGGCCTAACCTCGCCGCCCTTCACTTCAACGAACTCATAATACTGCACGCCCTCGTTACCTTGGCCATCCTTTACAGTCAAATGCTGTCCTTGCCAGTGCAAGCGACTATATCCATGAAAAAATGGGGCGATTTGATCTCGCAGGTACTCCTCAAGAGCCGTCTTGTCATTGGTATTAAGCGTGACCTGGGCCAGTGATTCCAACAATCCATCCACATTTCCCATGGCTGCCTGTTGAATGAACCTCTCAGCTAGCATTTTGTGTTTAGCCCGCTCCAAGGGTTCCTCCACCGACTGCGCCTGCCTGTTGGCTGCCCCACAGCCAACCAGTAGCGCAACAAGAACCAAGTAGGCCAATCTTAACTTCTGCATATATAGACCTCCCAGTCATTTTCCCAACTGAACCGGCTACGCTTTCAGAGTACCAGCTGGACCACAAGCTGACTGCCACAATAACGCTCTCCTGGTAACACCTCACCTAAGGATGAAGTACCCGCAAAAACGAGACAAACATTTCCGAACGCCGTATACCCGCTGAATGAACAGTTGAACACCCAACAAAAGGTTACACAATGTATCCAATTGTTTTAATTGGACTTTCCTAAAAACAGCGGTATTCCTCATCCATAAACTACTGTTTCCCCTTTTAAGACAGCCACTTAAATATTTTTTGGTGATCATTTAGACAATCGTACCATGATCTACTTCTCGCTATTGAGCAATTGAGTGGTGCGTACCATTTACACTTAGTAACATGTGCCCTGAGCATTTCTAACCGAAGTGCATCACGAGGTGACTCCCCGTCTCCTTCCTACCCGGACTGACGGGTTTCCAACAACAATAAAAATGCAGGAAGATGAGCCTTAAGCTCGTCTAGTGGTCTGCATAACAACAAGAAATTTCAGACAAACTAGAGGAAATCCCATGAAAACCATGGAAAAACACAAAAAGCTTCGGCTGAGCTCAGCCATTGCCGCCTCTGCTCTGTTCGCCGCCAGCGGCGCTGCAATGGCCGCCCCCGCATCCCTAACCCTACAATACTCCTGCCAGTTCCCAATGGTAGGAACCCATACCATTACAGCCGTCATCACTGCAGACATGCCGGAAGTTGCCAGAGTAGGTGAGCCTATCGGCGACATCACAATCCACGCCGACACCAGCGTGCCTGACGATGCGACCGCAGGCCTCATGATGGTCAGCGCCACAACCATCGAAGGTACCGCGACTTCCTTCACACAAATCGCACTGAACAACCGCACGATCCCTGTGGAAGTCGACCTGAATGTCCCCTCCTCCCCTGTGACCATGGGCCTTACACTGCCGGCAACTGGCATCCAACCCTCCCTCACCTTTGAGGAAGGCGATCAAGGCCCAGCTACTGTTGAAGTCGGCGATCTGAGACTCCATATGATCTCCCGTAAAGCCAACGGCGAACTTGCTACGCCACCTATTGGCGACTTCACTACCGACTGTACCCAGGTTCCCGGCCAAGATAATGTCCTGCACAGATTCACCGTGGAAGACGCTGGCAACGGCGGCGGCGACAACGGTGGTGGCGACAATGGCGGCGGTGACAACGGTGGCGGCGAACCACAACCTGAGATTCCTGCAATCTCTGTAGATCAGGAGACTGTGAACTTTGGCGACGTGCTGGCTGGATTGTCTGCTCAGCGCACTATCACCATTTCCAACGCCGGCACAGCCAGCCTGGCTGTAAACTCCGTAAACATCGTAGGTGGTAACGGAGCGTTCGAGCAATCCAATAATTGCGCGTCCGTAGCCGCAGGCTCTAGCTGCAGCGTCAATGTCACCTACTACGCTTCTGGCGAAGGCTCCCAGTCTGCCACTCTGGTCATTGAGTCCAATGACGAGCTGAACCCAACGGTGGAAATCCCGCTGTCCGGCAACAGCATCACAGAAGCACTCCCCAACATCAGCGTAAGCCAAACCTCCATCAATTTTGGTGAAGTATGGGTTGGTCAGTCACAACAACAAAACCTGACTATTTCCAACACTGGTACGGCCGCACTGACCATCAATGGCGTGGAACTGGCCTCTGGCCTGAACGCTGGCTTCATGATTGGTAGCCACAACTGCACCACTGTTGCCGCAGGCTCAAGCTGCAGCATCCCTGTTACCTTCACTCCGAATGGTGCGGGCGCTGCCCAGGGCTCTGTAGTGATCAGCTCTAACGACCCTGATACCCAATCCATCACTGTATCTCTCTCTGGCGAAGGCAAGGAAGAGGTAGTGGTAGAGCCCACTATCATTGATATCGCCATGGACGTACTGGGCCTGACCTGGATTCGCGCAGGAAACTACGAGATTGATCTGGTCGGTCGCATTGACAGTAAGCTGAATATCTCCGAAGGTACCTTTACTGCTGATCTGTCACTGGAGCCCGCCAAAGCCAAGTTCCAGGTTTCCAAGCTTCTGAAGAGCCTAACTGGTGAGGCGGATGTTCGCTTCGAGCAGGTCGGTGAGACCACTGGCACCCTGATTGATGGCAAGCTGACTGCACAGTCCACGGTGCATATCTATGTACCACGTGCCAACATCAAAATTCTGGGCCTGCCCCTGCCTGTGGGCGGCGGCAAGAACTGCCGCACTTCCGAGCCGGTTGTTATTAACTTGGCCACTCCGCACGGCGAGCAATTCGGCCCGTTCACCGGTGGTAACATCGTTGGCCTATACGACCTGCCCCCGCTGCAAAACTGTGGTCTGCTGACCAGCACTCTGAACGAGTTCATGTCTGGACCGAAGAACGAAATCGGTCTGAACCTGAAGGCCATCCTGGACTTCTAAGAGTCGACTAGCAGCCTGACTATAACAACCTCTCCCAAGGGGTTGTTATAGAAACCTATAAATCCCCGCCATCTGGCGGGGATTTTTCATTTCTCCCCCCCTTAAGGCTTAATGCGTTCCCTATAACCGTTAAAAGAATGTGCTCCGACTCATCCACCAACACCTCATTGACTCAACTCCTTTTAACGACACATTGCAAACCATAACTTTAAGGAATGAGGCCCCAAGCCCTTCCGCTTATCGATCTTCTGAATGAACACAAGCTTCAAAGGCCCCGAGAGATTTCCGGATAGCATGCAAATCAAGCCAATACACCAGCTGCCACTGAAAGCTTATGGCAAATCATGAGCCTTTGTTTTAACCACTCCCCTACCAAGAAATGACCGGCCTGAGAGCTGTTCGCCTAAACAGCGCCCCTATTGACACATTCTAGCGGCCCCAGCCATACACCTGAACTAGACCACAAGCGGCCCAAGTGGTGAAACGAAAAGGAAGATATGGAGCCCCAAAACGAAAAAACCCCGCTGATGCGGGGTTTCTTTGCATTGCATGCCTGGATCAACCAGGCATTGGTATGCAGACTAGATTACAGAACTTTGTCCAGCTCTTGCTCCAGTTCAGGAACAGCTTGGAACAGGTCTGCAACCAGGCCGTAATCGGCAACTTGGAAAATCGGAGCTTCCTCGTCCTTGTTGATCGCAACGATCACCTTGGAACCGGACATACCCGCCAAGTGCTGAATCGCGCCGGAAATACCAACCGCGATGTACAGCTGCGGAGCAACGATCTTACCGGTCTGGCCAACTTGCATGTCGTTGGGAACGAAGCCCGCGTCAACAGCTGCACGAGATGCACCAACTGCGGCGCCAAGCTTGTCGGCGATCTGCTCCAGCATTTTGAAGTTTTCGCCGTTTTGCATACCGCGGCCACCGGAAATCACGATGGAAGCACTGGTCAGCTCCGGACGGTCTGACTTCGCCATTTCTGCTTTCACGAACTGGGAAGTACCTGCATCCTTGGCGAGGCTCAGCGCTTCAACAGCGGCGGAACCACCTTCAGCTGCAACCGGATCAAAGGCGGTCGGACGTACAGTGATAACCTTGATGCTATCACTGGACTTCACCGTTGCCAGAGCGTTACCGGCATAGATCGGGCGCTGGAAGGTGTCTGCAGACTCAACTTTAATGATGTCAGAAATCTGAGCCACATCCAGCAGCGCTGCAACGCGGGGCAGGAAGTCTTTTCCAGTGGTGCCGGCCGGAGTCAGGATATGGGTGTAGTCCTTACCGATTTCAGCAACCAGCAGACTCAGGTTTTCAGCCAGCTGATTGGCATAGGCTGCGTCGTCGGCTACCAGTACTTTGCTAACGCCTTCTGCTTTGGCAGCAGCTTCAGCTACGCCTGCGCAACCCTGGCCAGCTACCAGGACAGTAATGTCGCCACCAATTTGCTTGGCGGCACCAATTGTGTTCAGCGTCGAAGGCTTCAGGCTCTGATTGTCGTGGTCAGCAATAACGAGAATGCTCATTTAGATCACCTTCGCTTCGTTCTTCAGTTTGTCTACCAGTTCTGCAACAGATGCAACCTTGATGCCCGCCTTACGCTGAGCCGGAGCTTCTACCTTCAGGGTGGTCAGGCGAGGTGCCACATCCACACCCAGATCAGCCGGGGTAGTGGTTTCCAGGGGCTTCTTCTTGGCCTTCATGATGTTGGGCAGGGAGGCATAACGGGGCTCGTTCAGACGCAGATCCGTGGTTACAACGGCCGGCAGGTTCAGAGCAACAGTGACCAGACCACCATCGACTTCACGAGTCACATTGACTTTCTCACCCTCAACAACAACCTCGGAGGCAAAGGTTCCCTGCGGATAACCACAGAGCGCCGCCAGCATCTGGCCAGTCTGGTTGTTGTCGGAATCAATAGCCTGCTTGCCAAGAATGACCAGCTTGGGCTGCTCTTTATCTACGACCGCTTTCAGCAGTTTGGCTGCGGCCAGAGATTGGATTTCTTCGTCAGTTTGGATCAGGATGCCACGATCGGCTCCAAGAGCCAGGGCAGTACGGATCTGCTCTTGTGCGGCTTGCGGACCGATGGAAACAACGACGACTTCCGTCGCAATGCCCTTCTCTTTCAGGCGCACCGCCTCTTCCACTGCGATTTCGCAGAAGGGATTCATTGCCATTTTGACGTTGGTTAAATCAACACCTGTGTTATCAGGCTTGACGCGCACCTTGACGTTATAGTCAATGACTCGTTTAACAGCGACAAGAACCTTCATAGATTCCTCGTTCTCTTCGATGGATTCAGGTTTCATTTATAAAGAAAACCGGCCCCCGCACGATCATGGCGGATACAACGGACGCCGAAGGTGTGAGCCTGGGTCACACAAAGCAGCGTAATACTGAACGTAAATAAAAGTGAGGTCAATAGCAGAAGGGTGTGTAAGCCCACACTAGTGCCTCTCGAACGCCCATTCAGAGGTCAGTGGGCAGCAAAACCACTTCCATTAGCCAAATTCATCAATCAGAACCCCGATCCCAGGTTGCCATTTCTCGTCTAATCCTGCTTTGACTCGTCACGGCGCCATGTTGCGGAAGCCCGGATCTCCCAATTTTGAGCTACTGAACTGACCATCCAACCCTCTTGCGGCCCGCTGTATAAACTGCCCAACCACATACAGCTATAACATACAGACAGCCCTACACCCTGGCTACGCTGCATTATCTAAACCAGGCGTGAAGTGCCGTATTTAAGCGAAAAACCATACAAGATTCAAACAAGCGTTTGTTTGAATCTGCTTTTGTTATATGCTAAGCGCTCGAAACCATCTATAATCTCGCCGTTTGTGCGCGGGGTCGGTACTGTTCGGTGGGCATATCCAGTCCTCGGAGACGACAAAGGGCGCATGGAAAAAGAATGAAACGCCAGCCTCCATATCTGGAAAGTGCATCTGCTAGCTGTTCGGAACGCCGGGCAAAGGTTTTCCAAATAAAGGACATGACTAGCGGCATTCGCGAGCTGTCTGGATCAAGTTAAACATTTTGAGAGTTGTGAAGACGAAGGAGACCTATCGTGGAACGTGAATCGATGGAGTTTGACGTCGTAATCGTCGGCGCCGGACCGGCGGGCCTGTCAGCGGCCTGTCGCCTTAAGCAATTGGCACAAGAAGCCGGCGAAGAAATCACCGTCTGCGTCGTAGAGAAAGGCTCCGAGGTCGGCGCCCATATTCTTGCTGGTACCGTTTTCGAGCCGACTGCACTCAATGAGCTATTTCCGAACTGGAAAGAGTTGGGTGCACCACTGAATACCCCGGTCACTCGTGACGATATCTTCATGATGAAGAGCCAAGACGGCGCCCTGAAGATCCCCAACGCATTTGTGCCCCGCAACATGCACAACCAGGGCAACTACATCATCAGCCTTGGTAACCTGTGCCGCTGGCTGGCGGAACAGGCCGAAGCACTGGGTGTTGAAGTTTATCCCGGCTTTGCCGCAGCTGATATTATCTATGGCGAAGACGGCAGCGTTCAGGGCATCCTGACTGGCGATATGGGTGTAGGCCGCAATGGCGAACATAAAGACACCTACATGCCGGGCATGGAACTGCGCGCCAAGTACACCCTCTTCTGCGAAGGCTCCCGCGGCCATCTGGGCAAGCGTTTGATGGAGCGCTTCAACCTGAATGAAAACTGCGACCCCCAACACTACGGCATTGGTATTAAAGAGCTGTGGGATATCGATCCGTCCAAGCATGAGCCCGGTCTGGTCGTCCACTCCTTTGGCTGGCCGCTGAAAGAATCCGGCACCACCGGTGGTGGCTTCCTGTATCACCTGGAAAACAACCAGGTCTATGTGGGGCTGATTACCGACCTCAGCTATAGCAACCCGCACTTGAGCCCCTTCGAGGAGTTCCAGCGCTACAAGTTGCACCCGGAAATCCGCAAGTTCCTGGAAGGCGGCAAGCGTGTTGCCTACGGCGCCCGCGCCATCACCAAGGGTGGCTTCAACTCCCTGCCGAAGATGACCTTCCCGGGCGGCTTGCTGCTGGGTTGCGATGCAGGCACCCTGGTATCTTCCAAAATCAAGGGCTCCCATGCGGCCATGAAGAGCGGCATGATCGGCGCGGAAGCTGTTTTCGAAGCCCTCAAGGCGGGCAACGTCGGCACTGAACTGACCAGCTTCACCGAGAAGTTCAAGAACTCCTGGCTGTATAAAGAGCTGTATGACGAGCGTAACTTCGTCCCGGCCCAGCACAAGTTTGGTGCCATTATCGGTGGCGGCATTACCTTCCTGGAGCAGAACATCCTGCGCCGCAGCTTGCCGATCACCTTCCATGACACCACCAAGGATCATGAGGCGCTCAAGCCGGCTGCTGAATGCCCCAAAATCAACTATCCCAAGCCCGATGGCGTCCTGACGTTCGACCGTCTGTCTTCAGTGTTCCTGTCCAACACGAACCACGAAGAAGATCAGCCCATTCACTTGACGCTGAAAGACCCGAACGTGCCCATCAACCATAACCTGCCCCTCTATGATGAGCCCGCGCAACGTTATTGCCCGGCAGGCGTTTATGAGGTGGTGACCCAGGACGACGGCAGCAAGCGCTTCCAGATCAACGCGCAAAACTGCGTTCATTGCAAAACCTGTGATATCAAGGATCCCACCCAGAACATCGTCTGGGTTACCCCGGAAGGTGGTGGCGGTCCCAACTATCCCAACATGTAATGGATCCCCAACAGTAAGAAGTAACCACTCCGGCCTTTCACCAGGCCGGAGTGGCACACATCTTCAAAGGGACCAAGGAAGGCTCCTTTAACAACAAGGAATGTTTATGATCAACGTTGATCTCTCTCCCCTGATTGGCAAGCTCGACTCCTACACGCTCAGCAACCTTGAGTCTGCCGCCGGCTTCTGCCTTAGCCGAACACACTTCAATGTAGAACTGGAACACTGGTTCCTGAAACTTTTTGAAAATCCGGACAGCAACCTGTCCCTGATTCTCAGCGCCTATAAAGTCAATCCGGCCAAACTGGTACAGGAACTTGCCCTTTCCCTGGAGCAATTGCGTACAGGCAACAGTCGCCGCCCTGACCTGGCCCCGGCACTGTCAGACTTGCTCCATTACGCCTGGCTGCTCGCTTCCGTCGAAGTCAACCATCAGAAGATCGGCTCTCCCCACCTGTTGGGCGCCCTGCTTTTATCTCCTGACCTGAGAAGGCCATTTTTGGACAGTTGCCCCTCCTTGGAGGCCATTCCAGGGGAAGCCATCCGGGACTTCCTGCACGGGCTGACTCCGGACGAAGCTCCAGCCCCGTCTCCGGGCGAAGGAGCAACAGCACAGCCTGTCCCAAGCGAGGCATTGGAACGCTTCACCGTAGACCTGACCGCCAGGGCTCGCGAAGGGCTGATTGATCCGGTGCTGGGCAGGGATGATGAAATTCGCCAATGTATCGATATCTTCTCCCGTCGCCGCCAAAACAACCCGATCCTGACCGGCGAAGCCGGCGTCGGCAAAACCGCGGTGGTAGAAGGCCTGGCATTACGGATTGCCGCCGGAGACGTGCCAGATTCCCTCAAGAACGTCTGCCTGCGGGTACTGGACCTGGGTCTTTTACAAGCTGGGGCGAGCTTCAAGGGCGAGTTCGAGAAGCGACTGCGCCAGGTCATCGACGAAGTCAAAGCCTCACCTGTTCCCATCATTATTTTTATCGACGAAGCCCACACCCTTATTGGCGCGGGCGGCGCCGAAGGCCAGGGCGACGCTGCAAACCTCCTCAAGCCAGCATTGGCGCGAGGCGAGCTGCGCACCGTTGCGGCGACCACCTGGGCCGAATACAAGCGTTACTTTGAAAAAGACCCCGCCCTCACCCGCCGCTTCCAGGTGGTTAAAGTCGAAGAACCCAGCCTGGATCGGGCCATTGCCATGATGCGAGGCGTCGCCCAGTCCCTGGAAGCCCACCACAAGGTACGGATTCTCGACGAAGCGATTACTGCCTCCGTCAAACTGTCAGCGCGCTATATTCCCGGTCGCCAATTGCCGGACAAATCGGTCAGCCTGCTCGACACTGCCTGTGCCCGAGTGAGTCTGAGCCAAACCGGCACCCCGCCCCCGATTGAAGATCACCGCAGGGCGCTTGACCAGATTGACCGTACGCTGGCCATGCTGGAGCGTGAACAAGCTTGTGGAGGGGATTGCCTCAGCTCCATTTCTGAACTCCGGGAACAGCGTGAACAGATCCAGCAACGGCTGGAGCAACTATCCGCCCAGTGGCAGGAAGAGACGGGCCTGGTCAAAGAGATTCGGGAGCTCAAGGAACGCTTGGCGCAAGCCCATGAAGCCAGCAGCCAAGCACCAGACCAGCCGGTAAACGACAACAGCCCGGAGCCGACGGACGGGCCAGGACTCCAGGAGACCAGCACGATTGATCCTCAGGAAGCCCGCCAGCGCCTTATGGAGCTTCAAGAGCGCCTCGAGGCGGTGCAAGGGGATTCTCCTCTCATTCATGTGCAGGTAGACGCCCAAGCCATTGCCGAAGTGGTCGCTGACTGGACAGGAATTCCCGTGGGCAAGATGCTGGGCGACGAAGTCCACGCCATCCTCAATCTCGGGGAGCAGCTTAACCAACGAGTGATTGGGCAGCCCCAGGCCATAGCGGCCATTGCCCGAAATATCCGCAGCTCCCGAGCCGGCCTGGCAGATCCGAACAAGCCCATTGGCGTCTTTATGATGACCGGCCCCAGTGGCGTAGGTAAGACGGAAACCGCCTTGGCCCTGGCCGATATTCTGTTTGGCGGCGACCAGAACCTCACCGTCATTAATATGTCCGAGTTCAAGGAAGAGCATAAGGTTTCCATGCTGCTGGGTGCCCCTCCTGGTTATGTGGGCTATGGCGAAGGGGGGGTGTTGACCGAAGCTGCGCGCCGCAAACCTTATTCGGTCATCCTGCTGGATGAAATGGAAAAAGCCCATCCCGGCGTTCAGGACGTGTTCTACAACCTGTTTGACAAGGGCACGATCAAGGACGGCGAAGGCCGGGATATCGACTTCCGCAACACGCTGATCATCATGACCAGCAATGTGGGAGACCAGCACATCAGCCATCTGTGCCAGCAAGCAGCGGAAAAGCCTGCGCCGGAGCAAGTCCTGGAGACCATTCGCCCCGAGCTGCTGCGCCACTTCAAGGCGGCGTTCCTGGGTCGGGTATCCGTCATCCCCTACTACCCCCTGGATTCCGAACATCTGCTGAAGATTGCCGAAATGCGTATGCAGGCTCTCCAGCAGCGTCTGCAGGAGCGTTACGGCGCCCCATGCCACATCGAGCCAGCGGTTCTGGAGCAGATCGTTTCCCGCTGCCAGGACACCGACACGGGAGCTCGCACCATCGAGAGCATCCTCAATCAAACCCTGTTGCCCGAGCTCGCCACCGAGTGCTTGACGCGGTTGGCTTCCGGGTCACCAATCACCCAGGTAGAGATTGGCCTCGACGAATTCGGAAACTTCCGCTATCAGCTTCAATAAGTTGCTCTCCCCTCAGTGCGGCAGCCGTTTCAACGGCTGCCGCCTGCAAGTCCATAAAGGCGTTTTCCAACCTCATAGAGAGCGTTGATACTCGCCATAGTGACCAACGGCAGCAAATAGTAGACCCCCCGAAACGCCAGTAAGGATGCCAATAAGGCTCCCTTATCCGCATCCGGCAAAAAAAGCAGTAAAACCGCCTCGAAAACACCAATCCCCCCGGGCACATGGCTTAAGGCACCGGTCAGCATGGCCAGCACGTACACACCCACAAATGCCGGATAGAAGAGTGAAACCCCTTCTGGCAGCAAGATATAAACGACGCCAGCAACAATAGCGATATCAACGGTTCCGAAAAATAACTGGGCAATACTCATCTGAAGGCTGGGAGGAGGTGCTTCCCAGGACTTAATCCGGATCGGGTGGTTACGTAACCGGCTCCAGGCGAGATATCCCAGCAGGCCAAGAATGACCAGCGCCCCCACACTTCTCAGCAGAACTTCAGGAACTCCACTTACCCGGGCCAGCCCTTGGGGCTGGATTAGCAACGCCAACCCGGCGGTCAAAATAATGCCCAACGTAAAGAAAAAACCGCATAACGCGGTCATGATGGCGGCATCAGCAACGCTTAGGCCGTACTTTTTATAGAACCGATAACGTACCGCCCCACCGGTGATGGGTGCGGGCCCTACATTGCGCTGTAGGGAAAATGCACTGAGGGAAGTAAAAATCAGGCGCGGCCAGGGAATTTTCCACTTCAGGTACCGCAGAGCCAGATAGTCATAGCCGATAATCCAAATATAGCCGAACGCCGCCAGCCCAATCGCCTTGGCCAAGGTCGCCCCGGAAAGGTTACGAATGGCATTGGCCACATCGGAGACTTCTACGTCACGAAGCATTTTCGCGAGTAGATAAAACACCAGCACCATGACGACCAGCGGAAGGAGCCTGCTTAGAATCCGTTTCAACTTTGGGGGCACAGCCACCTCCGGTTATCCCCTGCCGTCTTCCTGTGTTCGCCCCACAGGAAACCGCCCAAGCCCCCTACGGAAACGATCGCGGCTCAAAACGACAGCAGGCAACTAGTTTCCTTGCGCCCCACTGATCTACAAAGCACCTGGGTTTACACACCGGCCACCAGGGGCGTCAAAGGTGTTTGATGGCAGTGCAGGAACCAACGATCTGCAATGACATTGCGGGCAAACCATTCGCTGCGCAGCAGGGCCCGGGCCGCATACTGCTTGACCACTGGGGGAACGTGTAACTGGATTAGACGGTCCTTGTCGCGCTTGCCAAACCGTTGAAGGATTTGCGCCTCGTAATCCTTCAGCCGGCTTTCCCGGTAATCCCCTTGGGCAGCCTGGATCACCTCTGCCGCCAACATCGCAGACTCTACCGCCGGTCTTATCCCTTCTCCGCTTTGGGCATAGGCCAGCCCCAGCGCATCACCAATCAACAGCAAGCCGTCACCGGCCATCTGGCGCTTACCATGGTCATACAGGATATAGGCGTGTCCTTTGAACCGTTTGGGCAGGTCGCCTGGTATGCGCCCTCTCTTCTGGAGCATCTGGACAAATGAAGCCAGGTGATCACTCAGACGTTGGTTATCCTCCCGTCCCAAACCGATATTCAAGAAGTTTCCTTTGCGAAAAACCCAGCTGTAGCCTTTAAGGTCTTCACAGAAGTAAAGCTCGGGAACATCCGGTTCGACTCGGCACTCATCCCGCTGGGCAGGAGACATCTCGAACTCGACCTCTTTAGCCGCCACCACGCGCTCTTCCTGCCCTAGTTTTGCCCCTAGCAAACGAGCCACGGGGCAAAAGTGCCCGCCAGCGCCGACCAGCAAATCGGCACTGAACGAACCATTGACCAGCCAATGCCCATCTTTACGCTCCACAGTTTCCAGGGAAACCCCTGTCTCCAGATCAGCACCACAACGCTGCAATAAGTAATGATCAAACTCGCAGCGACGTACCCCATAGCTCACCACGGAGCGTTCCGGCCCATAGCGAGTGACCACCGGCGGCTGATTCATCAACGCAACCCGAAAGGCGGAAATGGGCTGAAGCAAGGCTTGGCTGGCATACTGGATCGGGTCAATGTCCAGGGTCGCCAGCACCTCAGGCGTTACCCATCCGGCGCAGGTCTTATCTCGAGGAAAGCTCTGCTTATCCAGAATCCGCACCGTCAAACCACTATGCCGTAGCGCCCAAGCCAGCGAAGACCCCGCCGGCCCACCACCAACAATCAGAATATTTGAATGCTGCATGGCTAGCTCTCCTGCTCTGAGAACAGGCTGACGCTCGCGGATTTTCGATACAGATGCTTTCGGTTGCGGGGAACCTGATTATTTCGGTCACGGGCGAAAACCACCTGGAATAACTGCAAGTTGCCCACCTTGAACGCGGCCACAGAGCCCGCCAGGTAAAGCCGCCACATACGCACGAACTCGTGATCGTACATAGCCTCTACCTGATGCTCATTTTGACGATAGCGCTCATACCAATGGGTTAAGGTTTCGGCGTAATGCATACGCAGGTTTTCTACATCCAGTACCGAAAAGGGTCCCTGCTCAAAAATACCCACAAACTCTGCTATGCTCGGGGGATAGGCTCCGGGAAAGATGCGTTTTTCAATCCAGCCGTTCATCCGGGCTGGCCGATTACGGCCAATACTGTGGATCAGCCCGACTCCGCCCTCGTTAAGGGAGCGATCGATCACACGGGCCAACTGGCGGTAATTGTCCAGGCCTACATGCTCCAGCATGCCCACCGACACAAACACATCGTAACGGCCGGTGATGTTGCGGTAGTCGTCCTCAATGAAAAGTACCCGATCCGCCACGCCCTGGCGCACCGCCTGCTCACGGGCGTATTGGACCTGCTCCCGGGAGATATTGTAAGAGGTGACCTCCACGCCATACTTGGCTGCCATATAGCATGCCAAGCCGCCCCAGCCCGACCCGGCCTCGACCACCTTCATGCCAGGCTGCAGCATCAACTTGCGACACACCAGTTCCAGCTTGGCGAGTTGTGCTTGTTCCAAGGTCATGTCGGGACGCTCGAAATAGGCACAGGTATATTGCATGGCCTCCCGATCCAGCCAGAGCTGGTAGAAGTCATTGCCCAGGTCATAGTGGTGGTGGATATTGTCCCTAGCCTGGCGGATTCCCGTGGAGCGGGGCGCTTGGTCTCGCCAGACGGTTTTCAGCAGCCCCGGACTACGGTCCTTGAGTTGGCGCAAGGCAAGGTAGACAGTCTCCATAAAGGTACCCAGATCACCTTCAACCTCTATGCGCCCTGCTCCGTACAGATCCCCAAAGTTGACTGACGGATTGGACATCAGCAGATAAACCGCCAACCGGTCGCCCACATGAAGGATAAACTGGGGCCGGCATTTTGGCGGCTCTATGGTTGACCCATCCCATAGTTGAAAACGGACGGGAGGTGACTCCAACAGCCTCAGTAACGAATGAAGCAACCACCGTTCAATGGGTGAGGATGGCGCCACTGATCTGGAGTCAAACAATGGAAAAGGCTGTAACGCCTGGGTAGCGGCCATATTGGGTGAAACGGCACCAGTCTGCTCGAAGGCGGGCGTCTGGGCAGTTTTCTTATAGGGCATGGTGTCCGTCTCCTTCATCATCCTTGTAGCAACGAATCATCCACAATCGACCGCTGCACGAATGGGCACAGCGGACGCAAAGAACAATTCTCATGGAGCGGCAGGCAATTGCTGCCGGGCATACAGAAACATCCCTAATCCAACGACACAGGCTGCAATCAGCCGAGCCGCGAACTATATAGCCCTGACACTCCAAACAACGAGACGTTGTGCCAGCTAGTATAAAGAGCGCCCAAAAGGAGGACAAAGCATGGAGTTAGTAATGGAACGCTTGAGTTCCAAGGCAAAGAAAACAAGGAAAATGGTGTAGCAAAGGGAGTAGATTCCAAAGCCTGAGCACAATGGGCGACGGGCACGGGAAAATGTAGCCTCCCCCAATGATCGCTGCCCTGGCCTTTCCCCTTATTCGCTTGAACTGTATGTATTGATACGGGAAGCGAAAACTATCATTCATCCCCCGTTCCGGATTCCACCTAGGGAGCAAACTCCGGTGACCAACGAAGTTGCGCACCATTGGTCCTTGGCGACCTATTTCATCGGTGTGGTCGTTATTTGCGCCATTATGCTGGGCGCGTCTTACATCCTGGGCGGTCGGACCTGGGGCCGGGCCAAGAACGATCCGTTCGAGTCCGGCGTCGTCTCCGTGGGGACGGCGCGCCTGCGCATTTCCGCCAAGTTCTACCTGGTGACCATGTTCTTCGTCATCTTCGACGTGGAAGCCCTGTTTCTGTTCGCCTGGGCCGTGTCCGTCCGTG
>Ga0209075_1000506_pt1 | contig 38293 bp, 43 predicted proteins | sample Stecom2011_FD_187523 | JGI IMG/M metagenome (GOLD analysis project Ga0209075, IMG submission 187523) | Agricultural soil microbial communities from Utah to study Nitrogen management - Steer compost 2011 (SPAdes) (version 2) | ecosystem: Environmental > Terrestrial > Soil > Agricultural land...
GGCAGATTATCGCTACAGGCACACCAGAGGATATCGCCGCTGTGAAGGAGTCTTACACGGGGCAGTTTTTAGCCCCCATGTTGCGCGCCTCCGAGCAGCGGGCGCTTGCGCGCAACGCTTAACCACTCAGGGCCGCCCAGGGGCGGCCCTGGCTCTGTCACAAACAAAGGTTAGACACACGCATTGACGCCGCCACTGGCAAAATCAGATAAAGTTTTCTAGGCTATACCATACTCATCCATTGCACTGAAAGGTACAACCAACCTCACACCTTGGGAGTTATCATGCAGGAGTCTAGCAAAACCTTACCCCAAACTGACCCCCATCCAGCACAAGGCAAAACAGGCTCTGCCGAGTTCTCTGGCACCAGTAAAGACAAGATCCAGGCGCTGTTAGCGCTGGCGGATATTCAAGTTGGCGGCCAACGACCTTGGGACATCCAAGTGCACAACGACGCCACTTACAGCAAAACCATCACCGACGGCTCAATTGGTTTTGGTGAGTCTTATATGGCTGGCTGGTGGGACTGCGATGCATTGGACGATATGTTCACCCGCCTGCTGCGAGCTCGGCTGCCGAGCAAGCTGCGCGGTTTAGCCAAAGTAAAGCTGCTGATAAGTGCCGCGCAACATACCTTGTTTAACCATCAAAGCCGCCGTAAGGCGTTTGAGGTCGGCCGAGCACATTACGACATTGGCAACGAGCTTTACCGCCGCATGCTCGACTCCAGCATGAGCTACAGCTGTGGCTATTGGGCCCAGGCGGACACCCTCGAGCAAGCACAGTACGACAAGTTGGATTTAATCTGTCGCAAGCTGCAACTGGCCCCGGGCATGACCCTGCTGGACATAGGCTGCGGCTGGGGCGGTTTAGCGGAACACGCCGCGCGCCACTATGGCGCTCAGGTAACCGGCATTACCATCTCCGAGCAACAGCAAGCGCTGGCGCAAAAGCGCGTAGCGGGTTTGCCGGTAACCATCAAGTTAATCGACTATCGCGACCTTAACGGACAGTTTGACCGCATCGGCTCGGTGGGCATGTTTGAACATGTCGGGCCAAAAAACTACGCCACTTACTTTCGCACTGTTGCCGCGCTGTTGGCTCACGACGGTTTGTTTTTACTGCACACCATTGGCGAAGAAAAAACCAGCCATAGCCCCGATGGTTTTACCCATAAATACATATTCCCTAACGGTAAGGTGCCCTCGCGCGAGCAGATCAACCACGCCAGTTTAAACTTACTGCGGCTAGAGGACTGGCACAACTTTGGCCCCGATTACGATAAAACCCTAATGGCCTGGGCGGCCAACTTTGAGCGCCACTGGAGCGAGCTTGCAAGCCATTATTCCGAGCGTTTTTACCGTATGTGGCGCTATTATCTGGCCAGTTGTGCCGGCTATTTTCGCGCCCGCAATGGCCAGCTGTGGCAATTGACCTTTAGCCACCCACACAGGCACAAACCCTACCGCAGCTTGCGTTAACCCCATCGGCGCGGGCCGCTCTACTCCCAATCTGCCCGAGCTGGTATAATGCCGCCTCCTCAATGCAGAGGCTTATGTGCCGAATTGATTGGCGGCCAAAAGCTGCCAATAAAGGGTTGGTGGCACTTGCACGGGAAGGCACTTATCCGTACCTAGCAGAGCGTTAAAAAAACCTATTACGCATCGGCCAGACTGATGGTTTTGCAACAATCTGCCAGCTATTATTAGCTGACTCCCGCAGGCAAGCAGTACCCGCCCGGCCTCTGAAGATACCCTCTTAAAACCATAGGTAAATGAATGGCTACATCAGACTCTAAAATTATCTACACCAAAACCGACGAAGCCCCGGCGCTTGCGACACAGTCACTGCTGCCAATTATCGAGGCGTTTGCACAAGCCTCGGGCGTGGGTGTAGAGCTAAAAGACATCTCTTTGGCTGGCCGTATTATCGCCGCTTTTGGGGATTACCTAAAACCCGAGCAACGCCAAAGCGATGCACTGGCAGAGCTGGGCGAGCTGGCTAAGACCCCAGGCGCCAACATTATCAAGCTCCCCAATATCAGCGCCTCGATCCCGCAGTTAAAAGAAGCCATTAAAGAGCTGCAAGACAAAGGCTACGCACTGCCAGATTACCCCGCCGAGCCCACTACCGACGAAGAAAAAGACATAGCCGCGCGCTATGACAAAATTAAAGGCAGTGCGGTAAACCCTGTATTGCGCGAAGGTAACTCGGATCGCCGTGCGCCCGCCTCGGTAAAAGAGTATGTGCGCAAAAACCCACATTCCATGGGCGCTTGGTCTAAAGACTCTAAGTCACACGTGGCACACATGAGCGAAGGCGACTTTTTTGGCAGTGAAAAATCGGTCACTTTAGCGACCGCCACTGAAGCCAAAATTGAGTTTGAAAAAGCCGATGGCAGCAAGCAAGTTTTAAAAAGCGACTTAGCGCTGCAGGCCGGCGAAATTGTTGACGCCGCTGTGTTAAGTGCCAGCTCATTGCGGCGCTTTTTAGCGCAAGCTATTGCCGATGCCAAAAAAGAAGGCGTGCTGTTTTCTCTGCACATGAAGGCCACCATGATGAAGGTCTCTGACCCAATTATTTTTGGCCACGCTGTGACGGTATTTTTTAAAGATGTGTTTGCCAAGTACCAGGCCGAGTTTGAGCAACTAGGGGTAGACCCAACCTACGGTTTTGCCGATGTGTTATCCAACATTGAAAAGCTGCCAGCCGACAAGCGCGCCGCCATTGAAGCTGACATTAAAGCCGCCTACGAGGCCGGCCCAGATATCGCCATGGTCAACTCCGACAAAGGCATTACCAACTTGCACGTCCCGAACGATGTGATCATCGATGCCTCTATGCCGGCAGCGATCCGCTCATCGGGTCAGATGTGGGGGCCAGATGGCAAGCTGCAAGACACTAAGTACACCATTCCAGATCGCTGCTACGCCGGTGTTTACCAAGAGACCATTCGTTTCTGTAAAGAAAACGGCGCGTTTGATCCAACCACCATGGGCAGCGTACCCAACGTTGGCCTGATGGCACAAAAAGCAGAAGAGTACGGCTCGCACGACAAGACCTTTGAGATGTCGGCCGCGGGCACAGTGCGCATTATCGATGGCAACGGCGCTACCTTATTAGAGCAGCCGGTCGAGCAAGGGGATATCTTCCGCGCTTGTCAGGTAAAAGATGCCCCAGTACAAGACTGGGTAAAACTGGCTGTTAACCGCGCACGGGCCACCGGTGTTAAAACCATTTTTTGGCTGGACAAAAACCGCGCACACGATGCCGAGCTGATCAAAAAGGTTGAGGCGTATTTGCCGCAGCACGACACCGACGGTTTGGATATTGAAATCCTGTCACCCGAAGAGGCCACCCGCGTTACCTTGCAGCGCACCAAAGATGGCCTAGACACCATCTCGGTAACCGGCAACGTACTGCGCGACTACCTGACTGACCTGTTCCCCATCCTAGAGTTGGGCACCAGTGCCAAAATGCTGTCCATCGTCCCCTTGATGAACGGCGGCGGCCTGTTTGAAACCGGTGCTGGTGGCTCGGCGCCAAAGCATGTCGATCAGTTCATCGAAGAGGGCCACCTGCGCTGGGACTCGCTGGGCGAGTTTTTAGCACTGGCGGCGTCGCTGGAGCACTTTGGTGAGGTTAACAACAACCCTAAGGCAAAAGTATTGGGCGATACTCTCGACCAAGCCACGGGCAAGTTCTTAGAAACCAATAAGTCGCCATCGCGCAAAGTGGGCGAGCTGGACAACCGTGGCAGTCACTTTTACTTGGCCTTGTATTGGGCTCAGGCGCTAGCTGCGCAAAGCGACGACAGCGACCTGCAAAACCGTTTTAGTAAACTCGCCACTGATCTTGCTGCTAACGAGCAAAGCATCATCGACGAGCTAAACGGCGCCCAGGGCAAGCCGGTGGATATCGGTGGTTACTATCAAACCGACGATGCCAAAACCGCCGCAGCGATGCGCGCCAGCAGCACCTTAAACCAGATTATTAGCGCGCTGTAAGGCTTGTTAATAAAGCGCCAATGAACACGGCGCTCTGGAACAAAGGCGACCCTATTGGGTCGCCTTTTTTGTAGCGGCTCATTAACTAACGCTCACCGTCAACACCAAACGCAAAACGACCTAGCAAAATGCGACGGTAACCCTGTCGCTACCTGCCAGGACAATGACTGTTATTAAGAGACCGCTAAGACCTAAGGCGCGAGCAGATGGGTGCAAACGGGGCTGGAGGCTGAAAGCTCAGCGAAAAGAACCCCGCATAAGTCACGCCGGGTTAGATCAAACACAAAACGCAAAAAAACCGGCAAGCCGGCTTTTTTGCGTATCACGATAAAACGAGTAAAAGTTACTCGGCTTCAACCGCTTCTTCAACTGCACCTGTAACAGGGCGGTCCATCAGCTCAACATAAGCCATGGTCGCTTTATCACCGGTACGCAGGCCACACTTGAGAATGCGCAGGTAACCACCTGGACGGCTCTCAAAACGGGGGCCCAGCTCGGTGAACAGCTTACCAACAGCTTTAGGGTCGCGCAGACGGGCAAATGCCAAACGGCGATTTGCAACACTGTCTTTTTTAGCCAAGGTGATCAAAGGCTCGGCAAAACGACGCAGCTCTTTGGCCTTAGGCAAGGTTGTCTTAATCAGTTCGTGCTCAACCAGTGACGCGGTCATATTGCGAAACATGGCTTTACGATGTGAACTGTTACGATTCAGTTGACGGCCACTATGACGATGACGCATGACGCTAAATCCTTCACTTATGATTGCTTCACAGCAATCGCGTTAGCCCGCGCTAAACGCGGGACAGTCTATAATCAGTCTTCGTTGCGCAGACTAGCCGGAGGCCAATTCTCTAAACGCATACCGAGGGATAAGCCGCGAGAGGCCAACACATCTTTAATCTCGGTAAGAGACTTTTTACCCAGGTTCGGGGTTTTCAACAGCTCGACTTCTGTGCGCTGAATCAAATCGCCGATGTAGTAGATATTTTCCGCTTTCAGACAGTTCGCCGAACGTACGGTCAGCTCTAAGTCGTCTACCGGACGCAACAGAACAGGATCGATCTCCTCTTCTTTTTCTTCCGGCTGTGACAGCTTCTCGCCTTCCAAGTCGACAAACACCGCTAACTGCTGCTGCAAGATAGTAGCCGCACGACGAATAGCCTCTTCCGGATCAATGGTACCGTTGGTCTCAAGATCCAAAATCAACTTATCCAAGTCGGTGCGCTGCTCAACACGTGCACTTTCAACGTTGTAAGCAACACGACGAACGGGACTATAAGAGGCATCCAACTGGAGCCGACCAATAGCACGACCTTCGTCTTCTTCTTGGCGACGAGCATCAGCGGGCTGATAACCGCGGCCGCGGGCAACCGTCAAACGCATGGTCAAGGTGGTGTTACCAGTGATATTGGCAATCACATGATCGGGGTTTTTCACCTCGATATCATGATCGACCTGAATATCACCCGCGGTGACAACTCCCGGACCTTTTTTGCTTAGCGTCAGAACGGCCTGATCTTTACCGTGCATTACCACGGCAACGCCTTTGAGGTTCAGTAGGATCTCAATGACATCCTCACGGACCCCTTCGATATCACTATACTCGTGCAGCACGCCATCGATTTCTGCCTCGATAACGGCACAACCGGCCATTGACGAGAGCAAAATACGACGCAGCGCATTGCCCAAAGTATATCCAAAACCTCGCTCCAACGGCTCCAGCACAACTCGAGCATGAGTTGGGCTGTTTTCGGTAACGTCGATATGACGCGGAGTCAAAAATTCGTTTACTGCAGTCTGCATAGCCACACCTGTTAACGGTTAATCCTTACTTGGAGTAAAGCTCTACGATAAGGCTTTCGTTGATATCAGCCGGCAAATCGCTGCGCTCAGGAACACGCTTGTAAGTGCCTTCTTTCTTTTCAACGTTGACTTCAACCCACTCAATATCAGCGCGCTGACCGGACAGGGTCAAAGCGTTCTGAATGCGCAGTTGCTTTTTAGCCTTTTCGCGAACCGCTACGACATCACCTTCAGCCACTTGATAAGAGGCGATATTAACGGTTTGACCATTAACAGTAATGCCTTTGTGAGATACCAGCTGGCGTGATTCGGCGCGCGTTGAGCCAAAGCCCATGCGGTAAACCACGTTATCCAAGCGGCACTCGAGCAACTTCAACAGGTTTTCACCGGTTGAGCCTTTACGGCGAGCAGCTTCTTTGTAGTAGCCACGGAACTGCTTTTCCAACACGCCGTAGGTGCGACGTACTTTTTGTTTCTCGCGCAACTGAACGCCGTAATCAGACAGGCGGCTGCGACGCTGACCATGTTGGCCAGGTGCTGTTTCCAGTTTACACTTTGAGTCCAGCGAGCGTGCACCACTCTTCAAGAAGAGGTCGGTACCTTCGCGACGGGACAGTTTACAAGTTGGTCCAATATAACGTGCCATTAGTTTGCCCCCTTACACGCGACGTTTTTTCGGCGGACGACAACCATTGTGTGGTATCGGCGTCACGTCTGTGATGTTGGTGATTTTATAGCCAACGTTATTCAGGGCGCGCACGGCAGATTCGCGGCCGGGCCCTGGACCTTTTACTTCTACATCAAGGTTCTTTAAACCATACTCTTTAGCGGCTTCACCAGCGCGCTCCGCAGCTACCTGAGCGGCAAACGGGGTGCTTTTACGTGAACCACGGAAACCTGAGCCACCTGAGGTTGCCCAAGTCAGAGTGTTACCCTGACGATCGGTGATCGTAACGATCGTGTTATTGAAAGAGGCGTGGACATGTGCAATACCGTCCGCAACCTGCTTTCTGACCTTCTTTTTGGTCGTACTTTTATTACCTGGCTTGGCCATAGCAATCTCTTCCTAACTGTTGTTACCGTACTTGAATGTGAGCGTTAGCCTGCGTATTAACGCTTGATGGGCTTACGCGGACCTTTGCGGGTACGTGCGTTAGTCTTAGTACGCTGACCACGGAGCGGTAGACTACGACGGTGGCGTAAACCACGGTAGCATCCCAGATCCATCAGACGTTTAATGTTCATAGACACAACACGGCGCAGGTCACCCTCTACGGTGAACTTGCCCACTTCGCCACGAAGTTGTTCAATCTCTTGCTCGCTCAGCGAACCGATTTTGACATCTTCTGCAACACCAGATGCAGCACAAATCTGCTTGGCAGTGGATCGGCCAACCCCAAAGATATACGTCAGGGATATAACCGCGTGTTTATGGTCTGGTATGTTTACACCAGCAATACGGGCCATTCAAATTACTCCAGTAACTCTAAAATTGCAGCGTTGACGTGAAATTACACCACCCCTACGCACCAGGATAAAAGGCGCGGAAGAATAGCGGTAAAAACACAAAAAAGCAATAGCCTAGCGATTTCTCACCAGACGACAGTCAACGCCCCCTATTGTGCAAGCCAGCCGATAATACCTATGAGTGTTCAGCTGGCAGAAAAGGCGACCGATAATGCCGCCTTTTCTGGGCAGTCAACAACCAGTGGTTGCTAGACTGTCTTGCTTAGCCTTGACGCTGCTTGTGGCGTGGCTCAGCGGTGCAGATAACTCGTAAAACACCGTTGCGACGTACCATTTTGCAGTTGCGGCAAACTTTTTTAACAGAAGCACGAACTTTCATGATCCTACCCTTAAAATTGGGATTAGCGAGCGTTGCCGCTGCCGTATCCCTTTAAGTTTGATTTCTTCATCAGCGATTCATACTGATGGGACATCAAGTGAGACTGAACCTGGGACATAAAGTCCATCACCACCACTACCACAATGAGCAGTGAAGTGCCGCCAAGGTAAAATGGCACATTAAAGGCCACCACCAAGAACTGGGGCATCAAACACACTACCGACATATAGATGGCGCCTATCACAGTCAATCGCGTTAGGACACTATCGATATATTTGGCTGATTGCTCGCCGGGACGAATCCCCGGAATATATGCACCTGATTTTTTCAGGTTATCTGCCACTTCTTTTGGGTTAAACATCAACGCCGTATAAAAGAAGCAGAAGAAAGCAATCAAACCGGTAAATAAGATAATATTTAATGGCTGGCCGGGACCGATGGCCAGTGCAAAATCCTGCAACAGGTTACTCACAACACCATCACCACTACCGCCTACCCACTGCGCAATAGAGGCAGGGAAAAGCAGGATCGAACTGGCGAAGATCGCTGGAATAACACCCGACATGTTGATCTTCAGCGGTAAATGACTCGTCTGCGCAGCGTAGGCTTGACGCCCCTGCTGACGCTTAGCGTAATTTACCGTAATGCGACGCTGACCACGCTCGATCCGGACGATAGCCCAGACCACAAACATGGCAACCGCTGCAATGATCAGCAGCATCAACATGTGCAGATCGCCCTGCCGTGCACTTTCAAAGGTGGCCCCTATTGCCGACGGGAAACCCGCCACAATACCGGCGAAGATCAGCATGGAAATACCATTACCGATACCGCGCTCAGTCACTTGCTCACCCAGCCACATCATAAAGACAGCGCCGGTGACCAAAGAGGTAACCGCAATAAAGTAAAATGCAAAGCCAGGCTCGCCGCCGTAGGCAAAACCGGAAAAGCTCACCGCCATTGCCATGGCTTGCACGGTTGCAAGCAACACAGTGCCATAACGAGTGTATTGGTTAATCTTGCGACGTCCGGCATCACCCTCTTTTTTCAGTTGCTCCAACGAGGGAGTAACCGCGGTCATCAATTGCATGATGATCGACGATGAAATATAGGGGAAAATACCCAGTGCAAGAATACTCATACGCTCAAGGGCACCGCCCGAGAACATATTAAACAGGCCAAGCACCGTTCCCTGATTCTGATTAAACAGATCGGCAATACGCTCCGGATCTAGACCCGGAACGGGAATGTGGGTACCGATACGATAGACCACGATTGCCAAAAACAGAAAACGAAGGCGAACCCAAAGCTCGCCCAACCCTTTTCGATTTGCTAACGGCTGATTACCGGGAGTTGCCATTGGCGCCTCTTACTCTTCGACTTTACCGCCGGCCGCTTCAATGGCAGCTTTGGCGCCTTTTGTTACAGCAAGACCTTTCACTGTAACGGCTTTTGTGACTTCACCTGAGGCAAAGATCTTGGCCCGCTTGATGTGCGCACCGATCACGTCGGCCTGCTTCAAGGTTTCCAGATCTACAATGTCGCCTTCGATCAGGTTTAACTCGTTCAAACGCACCTCGGCCGTTACACGACCAATGCGTGAGCTAAAGCCGTATTTCGGTAAGCGTTTTTGCAAAGGCATTTGACCGCCTTCAAAGCCCGGAGCAACACTGCCACCAGAACGTGATTTAAGACCTTTGTGACCCCGGCCTGCGGTTTTACCCACACCACTACCGATACCACGGCCCACACGCTTCTTGCTATGGGTGCTACCAGGAGCGGGACTTAGCGTATTAAGACGCATCTTATTCTCCCTCTACCTTAATCATATAGTACACAGTATTTATCATGCCACGCGTAGACGGTGTGTCTTCAACCTCTACAGTGTGACCTATGCGACGTAAGCCTAATCCAGCAACACAAGCCCGATGGTTTTTCAGTCGGCCTGCAGTGCCTTTTAGCTGAGTCACTTTAATCATTTTCTTAGCCATGCTCGTATACCGCTTGCTAGTAATCGGACAATGCCAATTAGTTCAGAATATCTTCTACACTCTTACCGCGCTTGGCAGCCACAGACTCCGGAGAGACCATAGTTTTAAGCGCCTGAAAAGTAGCGCGAACTACGTTTACAGGATTGGTAGAACCGTAGCACTTAGCCAGGACGTCATGCACACCGGCTATCTCAAGCACTGAACGCATCGCACCACCGGCAATAACACCGGTACCTGGAGAGGCTGGCTGCATGTAAACTTTAGAGGCGCCGTGGCGACCTTTAGTAGCGTACTGAAGTGTACTGCCGTTTAGATCTACGGTGATCATGTCACGACGTGCCGCTTCCATTGCTTTTTGAATAGCGATGGGCACTTCGCGCGCTTTACCGCGACCAAAGCCGACTTTACCGTTTCCGTCACCAACAACAGTCAGTGCGGTGAAGGCAAAGATACGGCCACCTTTAACAGTCTTGGCAACACGATTGACCTGCACCAGTTTTTCCTGGAAGCCTTCGTTGTTACCGTCATCTTTCTTAGTAAAAGCCATATCTTTACCCTTAGAATTCCAAACCAGCTTCACGCGCGGCATCGGCTAATGCCTTTACGCGACCGTGATACTTGAAACCGCTGCGATCAAACGCCACTTGGGTGACACCGGCGGCTTTAGCACGCTCGGCAATCAACTCACCAACGGCTTTGGCGGCTTCTGCGTTACCGGTTTTACCGCTACGCAGTGATTTATCCAGTGTCGAGGCACTGGCCAAAACGTTTGCGCCGTCTTGCGCGATGATCTGCGCGTATATGTGTCGTGGGGTGCGATAAACGCTTAAACGATTAACACCCAATTCACTAATCTTGGCACGGGCACGACGCGCACGGCGAAGACGAGATTGCTTCTTATCGCTCATAACCTAGCCCTACTTCTTCTTAGCTTCTTTACGACGTACTTGCTCGTCGGCAAAACGCACACCTTTACCTTTATAAGGCTCTGGTGGACGCAGTCTGCGAATATCCGCAGCTACCTTGCCGAGCAGCTGCTTATCAGCGCTCTTAAGTACGACTTCGGTCTGGCTTGGAGTTTCTACTGTTACACCCTCTGGCAGGGTAAAATTAACAGGGTTAGAGAAACCCAAAGACAGGTTTACAGTTTTTCCTTCCGCTTTGGCACGATAACCAACACCAACCAACTGCAGCTTTTGCTCAAAGCCGTCGGTGACGCCGATCAACATATTACCAACCAAGGAACGCATTGTGCCTGCCAATGCGATGGACTGCTTGGCGCCGTCACGAGCGCTGAAGCGCAGAACGTTACCGTCCTGTTTAACTTCAACCTTCTCGTGAATTGTCAGCGCCAACGTGCCCTTGCTGCCTTTTAAGCTAAGGCCTTGCCCTTCGAGGGTGACATTAACTGCAGCAGGCACTTCAACCGGACTGTTTGCAACTCGTGACATGGTTCTTCCCGTTAGAATACTGTGCAGAGGACTTCGCCACCAACGCCAGCGGCGCGTGCAGCACGATCAGTCATGACACCTTTACTTGTCGAAACGATGGCAACGCCTAAGCCGTTACGAACACTCGGCAACGCGGTTTTACCAGCGTAATTGCGCAAACCTGGGCGACTAACGCGAACGAGTTCTGCGATAACCGGCTTGCCTTCAAAATATTTAAGGTCAATGGTCAGCTCGGCTTTAGGGCCTTCGCTAACGGTGTGACCGGTAACGTAACCTTCACCTTCTAACACCTTGGCAACGTTCACCTTTAGTGCGGAAGATGGCATGGTAACGTTAGTTTTACCAACTTGCAGCGCATTACGAATGCGAGTCAGCATATCTGCCAACGGATCTTGCATACTCATCTGGATCTGCTCCTATATATGGGTCTCGAGCTTACCAGCTCGACTTAACAAGACCCGGGACATCACCGCGCATAGCTGCTTCACGCAACTTATGACGGCAAAGACCAAACTTACGATAAACACCGTGTGGACGACCAGTTATCCGACAGCGATTACGCTGACGTGAAGGACTGGCATCGCGCGGCATTTGTTGCAGTTTAGCTTGCGCCTCCCACACTTGCTCTTCAGATGAAGCAGGGCTCGAAACAATCGCCTTCAGCTCAGCACGTTGAGCGCTGTACTTCTCGACCAGACGAGCACGTTTTGCTTCGCGCGCAATCATTGATTTTTTAGCCATGTCTCTACCTTTAGCCTTTGAACGGGAAGTTAAACGCTTTTAACAAAGCGCGGCCTTCGTCGTCGGTACGTGCAGATGTGGTGATACAAATATCCAAACCGCGCAGCTTATCAACTTTATCGTAGTCGATCTCCGGGAAGATAATTTGCTCGCTCACACCCATAGAGAAGTTTCCACGACCATCAAACTGCTTAGGGCTGATACCGCGAAAGTCACGAGTACGTGGAATCGAGATAGAAATCAGACGATCCAAAAACTCATACATACGACTTTGACGCAAGGTCACTTTACAACCAACCGGCCAACCGTCACGGATCTTAAAGCCAGCAATCGATTTGCGTGCTTTGGTTACCACAACTTTTTGGCCTGCGATCTTTTCTAAATCGCCAACGGCATTGTCAAGGACCTTCTTATCACCCACAGCTTCACCAACACCCATATTAATGGTGATCTTGGTAATGCGTGGAACTTCCATTATATTTGCCAGCCCCAACTCTTCTTTAAGTTTGGGTACAAGCTCTTTGCTGTAAATCTCTTTAAGCCTAGCCATGTCACTTACGCCCCTACGGCTTCGCCAGTGGATTTGAAGACGCGCACCTTCTTGTCGCCCTCAACCTTGAAGCCAACACGATCAGCTTTTCCGGTTGCTGCATTGTAGATTGCAACATTGGAAACATTCATTGCGGCTTCTATCTCAACTATTCCACCAGGAACACCCATTTGCGGGTTAGGCTTCTGGTGCTTTTTAACGATATTGATACCAGCGACGATCACTTTATCATCCGGCAATACGCGGACAACTTTGCCACGTTTACCTTTGTCGCGACCGGCGATAACAATAATTTCGTCATCACGTTTTATTTTGCGCATTTGTCTGCCCTCGATTCTCCGACTCTGCTGATGTACTTACAGTACTTCAGGTGCCAGAGAAATGATTTTCATAAATTTCTCGCCGCGTAACTCACGTGTTACGGGTCCGAAAATACGTGTACCAACTGGAGCATCCTGGGCGGTCAGTAGCACAGCAGCGTTGTCGTCGAACTTGATCAATGAACCGTCCTGACGACGCACACCTTTCTTGGTGCGCACCACTACCGCCTTCATCACCTGGCCTTTCTTCACTTTACCGCGTGGAATTGCTTCCTTTACGGTAACTTTGATGATGTCACCCACGGCTGCGTAACGGCGGTGCGAGCCGCCAAGCACCTTGATGCACATGACACGGCGTGCGCCGCTGTTGTCAGCTACATCTAAGTAGGATTCTGTTTGAATCATCGTCCGTCTCCGAAACTATTTAGGTCGCTAGAAATCGTTAGATTTCAATAGCGCGCTCTTCGATTTTTACCAAAGTCCAAGACTTGCTTTTTGACAGCGGACGCGACTCTGAAATTGTCACAGTATCGCCCATCTTGGACTCATTGCTTTCGTCATGCGCTTTAAGCTTAGATGACTTACTCACGTACTTGCCGTAAAGCGGGTGCTTAACACGTCGCTCGATCAACACAGTAATGGTTTTATCCATCTTGTCGCTGACAACTTTGCCGGTCAGCGTACGAGCCAGCTTTTCTATCTGAGTCATCGTTAGTTACCTGCCTTTTGTCTAAGCGCCGTTTTGATGCGAGCAATATCTTTACGAGCCTGCGACAACAAGTGCGTCTGGGTCAACTGACCAGTAGATGCCTTCATACGCAGCTTGAATTGCTCTTTAAGCTGTGCAAGCAACTCACTGTTCAGCTCTTCAACGGACTTTTCCCGGAGTTCTGAAGCTTTCATCACATCACCGAACGTTTAACGAATGTTGTATTAATAGGCAGCTTTGCCGCGCCCAAGGCGAAGGCTTCACGGGCCAACTCCTCACTAACACCGTCCATTTCATATAGGACTTTGCCCGGACAAACCTGTGCCACCCAATATTCCACGTTACCCTTACCTTTACCCATACGAACTTCTAGAGGTTTTTCGGTTATGGGTTTATCCGGGAACACTCGGATCCAAATTTTACCACCACGTTTAATGTGGCGGGTCATTGCACGACGGGCCGCCTCAATTTGACGTGCTGTTATGCGACCGCGTCCAACGGCTTTTAAACCAAAGTCGCCAAAGCTAACCTTGGAGCCGCGATTGGCTAAACCGCGGTTGCGGCCTTTGTGTTGCTTGCGAAACTTCGTACGCTTCGGTTGCAGCATCTTGCGTACCCCTTACTTAGACTTTGAGCCCTTTTTCTTAGGTGTGGTTTCCGGTACAAAATCCCCGATCACTTCACCCTTGAAAATCCAAACTTTAACGCCAATGATCCCGTAGGTTGTTGACGCCTCTGCGGTGTTGTAGTCGATATCCGCGCGCAATGTATGCAGCGGCACTCGACCTTCGCGGTACCATTCAGAGCGTGCAATCTCAGCACCTCCAAGACGGCCACCCACCTGAATCTTGATACCCTCTGCACCCTGACGCATTGCGTTTTGTACGGCGCGCTTCATAGCACGACGAAACATTACGCGACGCTCAAGCTGAGAGGCCACGCCCTGGGCTACCAGAGCCGCATCCAGATCAGGCTTGCGAATCTCTTCAATATTGATATGGACAGGTACGCCCATTAGCTTGCTTACTTCTGCACGCAGCTTATCAACATCTTCACCTTTCTTGCCGATCACAATACCCGGACGAGCCGTGTGTATGGTGATGCGCGCGGTGTTAGCTGGGCGCTCTATATCAACGCGGCTAACAGATGCACTGGCCAGCTTTGTCTGAATGTACTCGCGTACTTTCAGATCGGTGTTGAGTTTATCTGCGTATTCGCCATCGCCAGCATACCAAGTAGAGGTATGGCTTTTGACGATACCCAGACGAATACCTGTCGGATGTACTTTCTGTCCCATAACGCCTGCTCTCTTACTGGTCGGCTACTTTTACGGTGATGTGACAAGTGCGCTTAACTATACGGTCTGCACGACCTTTAGCGCGAGGCATGATGCGTTTCATGCTCATACCCTCATCTACAAAAATCGTAGACACTTTCAACTCATCGACATCAGCGCCTTCATTGTGCTCTGCGTTTGCAATGGCAGATTCAAGCACTTTCTTAACTATCGCAGCGCCCTTTTTTGGACTAAAGCCCAAAATATCAAGAGCATCTTCAACGCCTTTTCCACGAATTTGATCTGCAACCAAACGCGCTTTTTGCGCCGACAGACGAGCACCGCGTAACTTTGCTGCTACTTCCATCGTATTACCTCGTTAGGCACTTAGCGCTTAGCGCTTTTTAGCTTTCTTGTCTGCAACGTGACCGCGATAAGTGCGGGTGGCTGCAAACTCGCCCAATTTGTGCCCAACCATCTCTTCGTTGATCAGGACTGGCACATGTTGACGCCCGTTGTGTACTGCCAGGGTCAAGCCAACCATCTCCGGTAATATCATGGAGCGGCGAGACCAAGTTTTGATCGGGCGGCGATCATTTTTTTCGATCGCTGCTTCGATCTTCTTAATCAGGTGAAGATCGATAAAAGGACCTTTCTTCAGTGAACGTGGCACTGTTGCTTCCTCTTTTGGTTGTTAGATCGTCAACTAACGTTTGTCGCGACGACGAACAATCATTTTGTCGGTACGCTTGTTCTTGCGCGTTTTATAACCCTTAGCCGGTGTACCCCATGGTGAAACCGGATGACGGCCACCTGAGCTACGGCCTTCACCACCACCGTGCGGGTGATCTACCGGGTTCATGGCTACACCACGAACGGTCGGACGAACACCGCGCCAGCGGCTGGCGCCAGCCTTACCCAGTGAGCGTAAGCTGTGCTCACCGTTTGAAACTTCACCCAAAGTTGCACGACACTCGCTTAACACACGGCGAGTTTCGCCGCTGCGCAAACGCAGCGTGGCGTAAGCGCCTTCGCGGGCAACTAAGTTTGCAGAGGTCCCAGCAGAGCGGGCGATTTGTCCGCCTTTGCCTGGCTTGATCTCTACACAGTGAACCACACTACCCAGTGGCAGGTTGCGCAGCGGTAAAGTGTTACCCACTTTAATCGACGCAGCATCACCGGACTCAACCTTATCGCCTACGTTTAAACCTTTAGGAGCGATAATGTAACGGCGCTCACCATCGGCATAACAGATCAAGGCAATATTTGCTGTGCGGTTCGGATCATACTCGATACGCTCAACAGTCGCCGGTACACCGTCTTTGTTACGACGGAAATCAACCAAACGATAATGGTGCTTGTGCCCGCCGCCAATATGGCGAACGGTAATCCGGCCGGTGTTGTTACGACCGCCAGATTTAAATTGCTTTTCCAACAAGGGCGCGTATGGCGCACCTTTGTACAGGCCCGAGCTGACTACGCTTACAACAAAGCGGCGACCGGGCGAGGTTGGTTTACGTTTTACAATGCTCATTGCAACTGTCCCCTTACTCAGCTACCGCAAAGTCGATGTCTTGACCCTGCGCAAGGCGTACGTATGCTTTTTTCCAGTCACTGCGCTTGCCAAGACCGTAGCGTGTACGTTTGCTTTTACCTTTAACGTTTAAAGTGCGCACTTGCTCAACTTTAGCGTCAAACAAGGTTTGCACAGCGGTCTTCACTTCTAGCTTGGTAGCATCCGAGGCGACTTTAAAAATCACTTGGTTGCTTGTTTCGCCAGCAGCTGTAGCTTTTTCAGAAACCACAGGACCTAACAAGATTTTATAAATGCGTTCTTGATTCATCCCAGGATCTCCTCGAATTTTTTCATCGCAGGCACAGTTACAATAACTTTGTCAAAGCGAATCAGGCTTACAGGATTCACTGCAGCCACATCACAAACGTCAACCTTGTGCAGGTTACGTGAAGCCAAATACAGGCTTTCACTCACGTCTTCTGTGACAACCAACGCTTCCGACAAACCGTACTGACCTAGCTTTTGCACCAGGACTTTGGTTTTTGGAGTCTCTAAATCAAACTCCTCTACCACCATCAAACGGTCTTGACGGGCTAGCTCGGACAAAATGCAGCGCAGTGCAGCACGATACATCTTTTTGTTTAACTTTTGCTCGAAGCTACGTGGCTTGGCAGCAAAGGTAACACCGCCCCCACGCCAGATTGGGCTGCGAATGGTACCAGCACGGGCGCGGCCTGTGCCTTTTTGACGCCAGGGCTTTTTACCACCACCGGACACTTCTGAGCGAGTTTTCTGGGCCTTGGTACCCTGACGGCCGGCAGCCATATAGGCTACTACCGCTTGGTGAACCAGGTCCTGATTAAATTCTTTACCGAAAGCTACCTCTGATACTTTCAAGGTACCGTTGGAGCCGCCGGGAGTTACAATATTTAATTCCATGGTCGTTTCCCCTCGGACAACTAAACGTTGGTGCGCGCTTTAACTGCTGGACGCACAATGACGTCACCACCGGGAGCTCCGGGGATGGCACCTTTGACTAACAGCAGATTGCGTTCGGCATCAACCCTAACCACTTCTAGGTTTTGAACAGTGACCCGCTCAGCGCCCATATGGCCAGACATTTTTTTGCCCTTAAAGACGCGACCTGGAGTTTGACATTGACCAATCGAACCAGGCGCACGGTGAGATAGGGAGTTACCGTGAGTAGCGTCTTGCATGCTGAAGTTCCAGCGCTTAACGGTACCGGCAAAACCTTTACCCTTGGAGGTACCAGTGACATCGACCACTTGGCCCGCTTCAAAAGCAGCCACAGTCAACTCACCACCGGTTTCATAATTTTCTTCAGAAGAGTTGTTACGCAACTCCCACAAACCACGACCAGCCTCGTTGTTAGACTTAGCGAAGTGACCTGCAGCGGATTTGGTAACACGGGAGGCACGACGAGACCCTACAGTTACTTGCACGGAGCTGTAACCATCGGTTTCTACATTCTTAACCTGAGTGATGCGATTGGGGGTTACCTCAATCACAGACACGGGAATGGAAACACCATCATCGGTAAATATACGAGTCATACCGCTTTTACGGCCGACAATACCAATCGTCATTTTACTAACCTCTATAGTGTACGGGGCTGTTACCCGCTATGGCCGCCCATTTCAGAGCGTTACACACGACCGGACTGGAACAGCCCGGTCCAACATTTACTAGTTAACCGAGACTAATCTGAACCTCAACGCCTGCAGCTAAATCTAGCTTCATCAGGGCATCTACAGTTTTTTCAGTAGGCTCAACAATATCGAGCAAACGCTTATGTGTACGGATCTCGTATTGATCCCGCGCGTCTTTGTTGACGTGTGGCGAAGTCAATACAGTGAAGCGCTCTTTGCGAGTCGGCAAAGGAATAGGGCCACGCACTTGGGCACCCGTTCGCTTGGCGGTCTCTACGATTTCCTGAGTTGAGGAATCGATAAGCTTGTGATCGAAAGCCTTCAGGCGAATCCTAATGCGTTGATTCTGCATGTGAACCAAACTCCAGTCATATACTTTAAAGAACAATCCATCTCGGCAAAACCACCAGGGTCCGTGCAAAATGGAGGCGCAATCTTAATGATCGCCCACTCCCCTGTCAACACCAAAACTGGAAAAACTGATAATATTTTAACCAACTGCGGCAAACGTCCGCACCGGCACCTTAAAAGCCGCGCAACAAACCTGAGTTAACAGCCCTGCCAAGCGGTTAAAGCGGCTTTAAACTGTACAGCCACAACGCCATGAGGCGCCCACGAAAAAGGCGCCCGAGACAAGCCCGGACGCCTAAGCGCAGCGGCTCTACCAGCGTGCGTTTAGTAAAGCGCTGGCAAACACACCGCTGTTAATGGAAAGCGCGTAAAATGCTCTCTACCATTTTCTTGGCATCGCCAAACAGCATCATGGTGTTATCTTTAAAAAACAGCTCGTTTTGCACCCCAGCATAACCGGTGGACATCCCGCGCTTCACAAACAACACCGTTTTAGCCCGCTCGACATCCAAAATAGGCATGCCAAAAATAGGGCTGGCAGGGTCTGTTTTGGCTGACGGGTTGGTCACGTCATTGGCACCGATAACAAAGGCGACATCCGCCTGAGAGAACTCGCTGTTGATATCCTCAAGCTCAAACACCTCATCGTAAGGTACGTTTGCCTCGGCCAGCAGCACGTTCATATGCCCCGGCATACGCCCCGCCACCGGATGAATGGCGTAGCTGACTTTAACGCCGGCCTTTTTTAAATCGTCGACCATTTCGCGCAATGCGTGCTGTGCCTGCGCCACCGCCATACCATAGCCCGGCACTATGATCACCGAGCCGGCGTTTTTCATGATAAAAGCGGCGTCCTCGGCACTGCCTTGCTTAACCGGCCGCTCGTCGGCCTCGCCACCGGCTGCGGCCGATGTGTCGCCACCAAACCCACCCAGAATAACACTGATAAAAGAGCGGTTCATCGCCTTACACATAATATAAGACAGGATCGCACCCGATGAGCCCACCAGCGCGCCGGTGACAATCAGAGCGTTATTGTGCAGCGTAAAACCTATGCCTGCGGCGGCCCAACCAGAATACGAGTTGAGCATACTCACCACCACCGGCATATCGGCACCACCGATGGGAATGATGAGCAAAAAGCCCAGCGCAAACGCCAGCGCCACCAAGGACCAAAACACCCAAGGGGACTGGTCGATACAGAAGTAACCCACCAGCGCCAACGCCGCCAAACCGAGCAGCGCATTAAACCAGTGCTGCGCAAAAAAGGTCACCGGACGGCCCGACACCAAGCCCTGCAGCTTGGCAAAAGCAATGATCGAACCCGAGAAGGTAATAGCGCCAATCATGGCGCCCAGGCTCATCTCTACTCGGCTTGCGGTAAAGATATTGCCGGCACTGTCGAGCAGATCAAACGACTCCGGATGGCTGTAAGCTGCCCCCGCCACCAACACCGCGGCCAAACCCACCAGCGAGTGAAACGCCGCCACCAACTGCGGCATAGCGGTCATGGCAATACGCGAGGCGATCCCTAAACCGATCACAGCACCGATCACCACCGCCGCTAAGATCCAACCATAGGAGTTGATCTCTGGGCTCATAATCGTGGTAATCGCGGCTATCGCCATACCCACCATACCCATGGTGTTACCCGCACGGGCCGTCTCTGGTGACGACAATCCGCGCAGTGCGAGTATAAACAGCACCGCCGCTACTAGGTAGGCCAGCTCCGTCACATTGGCTTGCAGTTCCATAGTTCCCCCTATCGCTTCTTTTTATACATGGCCAGCATGCGCTGGGTAACGGCAAAGCCACCAAAAATATTGACCGAGGCCAGCAGCACCGCTACAAACCCCAACATTTTGGCCAGACTCATCCCCTCGGGGCCGGCAGCAATAAGCGCGCCCACCACTATCACACTGGATATGGCATTGGTTACCGCCATCAAAGGCGTGTGCAACGCCGGCGTGACACTCCACACTACGTAGTAGCCGACAAACACCGCCAGTACAAAAACGGACAACTGAGATATAAAATCGCCGTGCATAACCGCCTCCTGTTATTGCCCTACCTGCTGCAGGGAAAATGCCGCATGAACCACTTGGCCATCGTGGGTTAAGGTTGACGCCGCCAAAATCTCATCGTCAAAGTCCAACACCAAACTGCCGGCCTCGCCCTCCTCAGCCTTAACCAGTGGGGTCAGATAGTTGAGCAGGTTCTTGGCGTAAAGCGCACTGGCATCGGCCGCCAAACGGCTGGGCACATTAAAGTGGCCCACCACTTTTACGCCGGCAACATTCACCACCTCTCCGGGTCGAGACGCGCTGCAGTTACCGCCTTGCTCGACCGCCAGATCGATAATAACCGAGCCTGGCCGCATACTGGCCACCATTTCATCGTTCACTAATATAGGCGCTTTGCGCCCTGGGATCAGCGCGGTACAAATCACAATATCTTGGGTTTTAATGGTCGCGGCAACCAGCTCGGCCTGCTGCCGCTTAAAGTCTTCGCTCATCTCTTTGGCGTAGCCACCGGCGGTCTCGGCCTCGCGGGTCTCCTCCGAGTCCACCATCACAAAACGGCCACCTAAGCTCTCAACTTGCTCTTTAGCCGCCGGGCGCACGTCGGTGGCCGAAACAATGGCCCCTAAACGCTTGGCAGTGGCGATCGCCTGCAGCCCCGCGACGCCAGCGCCCAGCACCATCACCTTAGCGGGTGCCACGGTACCGGCAGCGGTCATCATCATCGGCATGGCTCGGTCATACTCGTAAGCGGCGTCCAGCACGGCGCGATAGCCGGCCAGGTTACTTTGCGAGCTGAGCACATCCATACTCTGGGCACGGCTGATGCGCGGCACAAACTCAAGCGCCAGCGCGGTAATACCGGCAGCGGCATAAGCGGCGACAGATTCTGGTGCATTAAAGGGCGCCAGTGTTGCCACCAGCAACGCTCCTTTGGGAATCAGCGCCAGCTCGTCCAGCTCGCCTTCAGCGGCGGTCAGTGGGCGCTGCACTTTCAACACCACATCCGCCCCCTGGTAAAGCTTAGCTAGGTCCGATTCGATGGTGGCGCCTGCGCTGCGGTACAGCTCGTCGGACACTTGGCTTTCAAGCCCAGCGCCGGCTTCAATGACCACTTCAAACCCCAAGCTAAGGTATTTTTTAACGGTATCAGGTGTGGCTGCCACGCGTCTTTCGTGGGCACGACGCTCCCTTGGCACGGCTATCTTCATAGACTTACCCTCTGTTGTTATTCGATAGGTTGAGCGCTGCTGAGTAAACTCGGCCGCTGCTGCAGGGGTTTTTAACACGCGCAGCAGCGGCTTTTTTTGGATGATGAACAGAAGCTCAGAGTAGAATGTAGGCTGACACCAAAATAAACGCCAGCGATTATTGCAAGATGGCGCTAAACAACCGCGCCTATTTTCCAAGGATTAAATTCAGTATCACCGTAACCGAGCTCTTCACTTTTGGTTGGCGCGCCCGAGGCGATCTCTAATAAGCGCTCAAAAATCTGCTGCCCCAGCGTCTCTACCGTCTCTTCACCGTCCACCACTACACCACAGTTGATGTCGATATCATCCTGCATACTCAGATAAACAGCGGTGTTACTGGACAGCTTAACACTTGGTACAGGCTTGTAGCCAAATGCCGAGCCGCGCCCTGTGGTAAAGGCCACCAGCGTGGCACCCGAAGCTACCTGCCCGGTTACCGACACAGGATCGAAGCCGGGACTGTCCATAAACACCAGGCCTTTTTCTGTGATCGGCTCGGCGTAGCGATACACCGCGGTCATAGTGGTCGAGCCGCTTTTGGCCTGAGCGCCAAGGGACTTTTCTAAGATGGTCGTTAAACCGCCAGCCTTATTGCCCGGCGAGGGGTTATTGTTTAACTCAAAGCCGTGGGTGTTGGTGTAATCCTCCCACCAGCGGATACGCTCCAGCAGCTGCTCGGCCACCTCGGGCGAGATCGAGCGCTGCGTCAACAAGTGCTCGGCGCCGTAAATCTCGGGGGTTTCAGAGTAGACAACCGTGCCGCCGTGGCGAATTAAAATATCCCCCGCCACACCCAGCGCCGGGTTAGCCGTGATACCACTTAAGGCATCACTGCCGCCGCACTGCACCGCCAGCACCAACTCTGAGGCCGGGCAGGGCTCGCGCTTGGCCTCGTTAACCTTGCTCAGCATCGCGCGCACATACTCGACGCCCTGCTCTACCGCATGGCGAGTGCCGCCCACGTTTTGAATATTGTAAGCCTTAAACAGATCCGACTGAGCTAAGCCGGCCTGCGCCAAAACGCCGTCCACCTGCATGGTCTCGCAGCCAAGCCCCACCAGCAGCACACCGCCAAAGTTAACGTGCCGGGCGTAACCTTCAAAGGTTCTTTGCAACACCTCATAACCCTCGCCCTCGGCGCGCATACCGCAACCGGACTCGTGGGTCAGCGCAACCACCCCGTCGACGTTAGGGAAGTCGGCCAAAGCGCCCGGATAACTAAAGCTGGCCGCTATTTGCTTGGCCACGGTGCCCGAGCAATTAACTGTGGTCAGAATGCCGATGTAATTGCGCGTGCCGACTTTGCCGTTGGCGCGCCGGTAGCCCTGAAACTGCGCCCGTTGCGCCTCGGGCACATAAACGGTTTTTTCCGCGTGGCGGCAAAAGCCGTAATCTTTGGCAAAGTCCCCCACAATACAGTTGTGCGTGTGCACATGCTGGCCGGCAAGAATATCTGCCGCGGCATAGCCAATGAACTGACCGTATTTTATTATCGCCTCACCTTGCGCGATAGGCTCGACGGCGAACTTGTGCATTTCGACAATTGGGTCGACCACCAGCAGCTGACGGCCACCGACCTCGAGCGACTCACCGACAGCCATACTGTCAACCGCGATCGCGACATTATCGTTTTGATGCAAGTGAATGAACTTACTCACGGTCACCCCTATTTTCGTCTGAAATCTAAACACCTCTGCAACGCACCCACACATCACAGCAACATGCTGGCAAAGTTATCAGGTAATTGGCCTGACCGCAATGATATTTTGGTATGACTAAACAACAAACCCTCCCTCTTGAGCGGCATAGCCATTTTTGATAAGATCAGTCAGCCAAACTTTCCTATAAATGAAGCGTGAACCCATGAACGTACCCATAGACACCGGCAGGATGGCCGGCGGCCGACTTTACCAGCGTGTGGCCGAACAGCTAGCGGCGGTTATTAATGGTGGCGAATACCCCACCGGAGCACGTTTACCCGCCGAGCGTAAACTCGCCGAACGCTTTGGCGTTAGCCGCCCCACTGTGCGCGAGGCGATTATCGCTCTCGAGCTGGCCGGTTTTGTCGAAGTGCGTGGCGGCTCTGGCGTTTACGTCAGCGACGGCAACAAAGATAAGCTCTCAAGCAGCGCCCTCGATGTCGGCCCCTTCGACATTCTTGAGGCGCGCATTTTGTTTGAAGGCGAGGCCGCCGAGCTGGCCGCTAAAAAAATCACCGAAGAAGAGCTGGTCGAGGTGCGCCAAGCCCTCAGCGACATGGTGGTAGAGAACGAAGGCGAGGCCATGTGCGAGAAAGCCGACGAGCACTTTCACATGCTGATTGCCCGGGCCACCAAAAACGATGCCATTATCTCTGTGTGCAGCCACTTGTGGTCGCTGCGCAACAGCTCACCGGTCTCTGCCAGGATCTTAGAAAAGGTCCGCCAAGCTGGCTCTAAGCCGCGCATTGAAGAGCACCACGCGATTCTCGAGGCGCTTGAAACCGGCAATGGCCCCGCCGCCCGCGCCGCCATGCGAGAGCATTTAACCCGCGTAATACAACAGCTGCTAGACGCCACCGAGGCCGAGGCTGTGGCCGAAGCGCGCCGCAAAGTCAGGCACAGCCGCGAGCGATTCAACCTGATCGATTAACGCGCAGTCGCGATGGCAGCCTTTAGCGGCGCCATCGCACACTACACACCCCTTACACCTCCGCCTGTCTGACAAACAACCCTACTGGTATTACCAAAACCACACCGTTAAGCTAACCTTGTAAAGCCATTAACAGCTATCGCTTACAGGGTTAACCATGAACAAATTAACACGACGCACAACATTAAAAGGGCTGGCGGCGCTGCCACTGGCCGGCTGCGCCACCCATCAGGCCATCCAAAGCGCCCAGGTTACAGCTGCCCCTTGGCATCTGGCCGATGACATTGCGGCACGCATTACCGTGCCACGCTTTCCCGATCGCGACTTCTTTATTACCGAATTTGGCGCTATTGGCGATGACGCCAGCGATTGCAGCGATGCTTTTAAGTCCGCCATCACGGCCTGTCACAAGGCCGGTGGAGGCCGAGTGGTGGTGCCACCGGGTGTGTTTTTAAGCGGCCCCATCCATTTGCTATCCAACGTCAACCTACACCTACAAGACGGCGCCACCATTGCTTTTTATACCGACCCTAAACGTTATTTACCCGCGGTGTTTACCCGCTGGGAAGGTGTCGAGTTTATGGGTTATTCGCCACTGATTTACGCCTTTGAGCAAAGCAATATCGCCCTTACCGGCAAGGGCACCTTAGACGGCCGCGCCAACAAGACCACTTGGTGGCCCTGGAAGGGCAATAAGCAGTGGGGCCGAGCTGACTTTCCCAGCCAAGAGCAGGGCCGCAAGCAACTGTTTGCCGCAGCCGAGGCCGGTGTGCCGCCACAGGAGCGCCATTACAGCGAGGGGTTTTATTTTCGCCCTCCCTTTGTCCAGCCCTATCGCTGCCAAAACGTTTTAATTGAGGATGTCATCATTATTGACGCTCCTTTTTGGCTGTTACACCCCGTTTTATGCGAAAACGTCACGGTGCGCGGCGTGAAACTGAAAAGCTTAGGCCCCAACTCCGACGGCTGCGACCCAGAAAGCTGCAAAAACGTCCTTATCGAGCATTGCCTTTTTGATACCGGCGACGACTGCATCGCCATTAAATCCGGTCGCAATGCCGATGGCCGGCGCCTCGGCACTGCCGCCGAGAACATCGTTATTCGCAACTGCAAGATGCTCGCCGGCCACGGCGGCGTCGTTATTGGCAGCGAGATATCCGGCGATGTGCGCTACGTGTTTGCCGAAAACAACACCATGAGCAGCCCCGACTTACAGCGCAGCTTTCGCATTAAAACCAACTCGGTGCGCGGTGGGCTGCTAGAGCACATCTATATGCGCAACTGCACCGTGGGCACCGTGCAAGACGCCATCGTTATTAATTTTGATTACGAGGAAGGCGATGCCGGCAGCTTTGATCCGACGGTGCGCCACATAGAGATTAACAACTTCGCCTGCGCTAACGCCGAGCAAGCTTTTGAGGTGCTCGGTTTTGCGCGGGCGCCTATTATGGATCTGCGCTTTATCGACTGTGAGTTTAAGCACGCCGACAAACCCGGCGCTATCGAGAATGTCGCGGGCCTTGTCCTTAAAAACGTCAGCATCAATGGCAAAGCTTTTAAGGTCTGATAGTCACAACGACCAAAAGTGGCCCGACCAGTCAGGGCCACTTCGTAAACCGTCCTGCCAATCTCCTCCAATACCCCTCCAGCTCCACCACACCAAACCTATAAACAATTTTTGCACATAAAAAAACCCGCCTGTACGTGCTAAATTTAACCGCCAGGTCATACCGTAATCGAAAATATACCTAAAATTGGTAATGCAGGAACTATTGATTGGTCTGCCAAACTATGCGATTATCGATTCGCTACCAGAACAAGTGGTCTATGCAATTCAACTTGCTTAACAACAAAACCGGAATAATGGGGATAAAATAATGACTAATCCTAAGGTAAAGCCTCTCGTCGTCGCGATCGCCATGGCGGCCGCTGCGTCCTCCTATGCCCAGGAGCAGAGCGTTGATCAAAGTATGCTAGAAGAGGTCGTGGTGACCGGCTTCCGCTCATCGCTGGAATCAGCGCTGGGCCAAAAACGTCAAGCCACAGGCTCTGTTGATGCGATTGTGGCAGACGACATTGCCAGCTTCCCCGACATGAACTTAGCCGAATCACTACAGCGCATTCCTGGTGTTGCCATCAGCCGCGTGGGCGGTGAAGGTCGTCAGATATCGGTACGTGGTCTTGGCCCCGAGTTTACCCGGGTTCGCATCAACGGCATGGAGGCTATGTCCGCCAGCGGTGGTACCGATGCCGCCGGTGGTGCCAACCGTGGCCGCGGCTTTGACTTTAACGTGTTTCCGTCCGAGCTGTTCGGCAACCTATCCGTACGTAAAACCGCCTCTGCGGATGTAGAAGAAGGCTCACTCGGTGCCACTGTCGATATGGACAGCGTGCGCGCCTCTGACTACGACGATTTCACAGCGTCCATCTCTGTGCAAGCCGGTTACAACGACCTGTCTGAAAAAACGGACCCACGGGTTAACTTTTTAGTCAGCAATATGTTTGCCGACGGTAAAGTTGGTGTGCTGCTGGCGGGCTCTTACTCCGAGCGCAACCTATTAGACGAAGGTTCCAGTACCGTGCGCTGGGATGATGTCAATGATTTTGGCAGCTACCAAGGCAGTGCCGACGACCCGCGCCTGGACGAGGTGAATGACGCCTTCCGCCCACGCCTGCCACGTTACGACTTTTATAAACACGAGATGGAGCGTACCGGCCTTGCCGCGTCTGTCGAGTTTTTACCCTCTGACGCTACCGACATCAGTTTAGACTTGCTTTACTCTAAGCTGGATCAAAGCCGTCAAGAAACCTTTATGCTCGCCGCGTTAAACAACAACTCCTACGCCGGTGATATGAACGTTTTAAGTCACACGGTGGATAGCACCAACACCGTTACCGCGGCATCGTTTGAAAACGCAACCGTGCAAGCAGAAAACCGCTACGACGAGCTAACCACTGAGTTTACGCAGGTAAACTTAAACCTCAGTCACGAGTTTAGCGACCGGATGCGCTTAAGCGGTATGTTGGGGCGCTCTGAGTCTAAGTTTGACAACCCCATTCAAACCACCATTATTGCGCGCAAACAAGGCATCGACTTCTCTTACGATTACAGCGGCGACAACCGCTCCAGCCCAGTGCTGACCTTTGGCAACGAAGTCGGCGATGTCAACGGCTGGGAGAACGGCGGCATTCGTCTGCGCCCGATCACCACCAACAACACCTTCGACAGCGCCTCGGTTGATTTAGAGTTTGACCTGTCAGAAAACCTAACCTTAAAAGGCGGCTTGCTGTACAAGAACTTTGAATTTGAAACAGGTGAAGGTCGCCGCGCAGCAGAAAACGACGCCGGCGTCGTGCTCGACAGTAGCAGCATGATGGTGCTCGACACCGGCCTTGGCAGTAACCTTTGGGCCGTGCCAAACATCGATGCGATCAGCTCTGCGCACAACATCTACAGCAACTCCGGTGTCTTTGAAGTTAACAAAGAAAACCGTTTGGTCGATAACTATTCGGCCGAAGAGGAAAGCTTAGGCGTTTACGCACAACTGGTATTTGCCACACAAATTGGCGACACCCCAGTACGTGGTGACATAGGTGTGCGCCGGGTTGAAACCGATCAGTCATCCACCGCTTACTCAAACTCTGCCGGCGATTTTATCACCGCCGAGCACAGTTACACTGAGACCTTACCCTCGTTAAACCTTGTGTTTGAGCCCATCGAGGATGTATTGATCCGCGCCAGCTACGCTGAGGTAATGGCCCGTGGTGGCATTGCCAGCTTGCGGCCAAACGTATCGGTCTCTGTATCAGGCGGTTCACGCACAGTGAAAAGCGGCAACCCTGTTTTAGAACCAACCCGCGCCAAAACTTACGATTTATCGACCGAACTTTACTTCGATAACGAGTCGATGATGAGCTTTGCTGTCTTCTACAAAGACATCGAGAGCCAAGTACAAGAAGTTCGCGAAACCAAACCTTACACCGAAACCGGCTTACCGGTAGATCTTGCGGTAGCTGCCTGTAAAGCCGGTCCAGGTTACGGCGGCACATCGGGCTGTGATGAAAACCTAATGTGGGAGGTGACTTCACCGACCAACGCCCCTGGCGGCCCACTGTACGGTTTTGAGGTTAGCTACCAGCAGCCGTTCAGTTTCTTACCCGGCGCGCTCAGCAACTTGGGTTTTATCGGTAACTTTACCTACGTTAAAGCTCAGCTGGATTACTTGAACGCTGCCGGCGAAGTGGTTGCCACTCAAGACTTACTGGGTATGTCAGAGGACACCTCGAGCGCTACCTTGTACTACGATGACGGTGCATTCCAAGCGCGCGTTTCTATGACCGATCGCTCGGGCTACTTAACCAACGCAACTGGCCGTAACGGCAATGACCGTGAAGGCACCAATGGCACTACTAATATCGACGCCTCGATCTCTTACGACTTTAACGAGCATTTGTCTGTTAGCCTAGAAGGGCTTAACTTGACCGATGAAGTAGAAGATCAGTGGGTTGATGCCAGTGGTAACCGTCTGTCTTACTACCACTCGACTGGACGCCAGTTTTACCTAGGCGCACAGTACAAGTTCTAAGCACAACGCACCACGCAATGGGCACCGCTAAGCGGTGCCCATTTGCCATCAGGGATCCTCTGCCTAACGCTTAAACCCATAGGCCTTAGGCACAGCATTCTTGCCGCTTACGTACTACATAAAACACTCGGGCACAGCCCCGACACATGCTTATAATAGGTACCAACTATGCCAAGACTCTCACGACTTACACTGTTAATCGCTGTCAGTGCCAGTGCTTTAGCTGGCTGTCAACAAGACACCACAAGCAGCCCCGCCAGCAGCGACAAAGTTAAGCCCGTTAGCAACCAAACTGTCGGTGTAACAGCCCCTGTTGCCACTATTACCCTGAGCAACCCGTCGGGCTTTAAACGCAGCGATGAACCCTACCGCATCCGTTTTGACACGCTCGGATTAAACCCAGCGACAGCGTCCGGCATTGGCGTTAAAATTGACGATCGCGCCATCCCCAGCCAAGCCATCGATAGCGACGGCGACGGCAGCCCCGACAGTTTGTTTACCCTGCTGGATATTGACGCCGGCGCAACGGTAACCTTAACCATACACCCTGGCATGGAGCCTGTTGCCAGCGCCAAGCGCGCGCAAGCCGAGATCTCCAGAAAAGTCGGCGGCAGCTGGCAAGAAGACCCCAAAAAACCGGGCAAACAAATTTATGTTGGCGGCGACTTTGAAAACGTTACCGAGATCACGCCACCGCCACAACACACCGACCACACCTACTTTATCCGCTACGAAGGTCCGGGGATCGAATCCGATCTTGTCGGTTACCGTTTATACCTCGACTGGCGTAACGGCATCGATATTTTTGGCAAACACAACCACGACATGGTGTTGCAAGAGGTCGGCCAAGACGGCTTTGACTCGTACCATGAACTGGACGACTGGGGCATGGACGTTTTAAAAGTCGGGGGCGCAGTTGGTTTAGGTGGTTATGGCTTTTGGAATGGCAACAGCCTTGAGCGTATCTCTGAGGTCGAAGGCTGGACCGCCAAAATCCTCGACAACGGCGATCTCTACTCGGCGTTTAGCGTCGATTATAAAAACTGGCAAAGCAATAATCAAAATATCAACTTAAACGCTCACTTATCCATGCACGGCGGCAGTCGTTTAGTCCACACGCAACTTAAGCTCGACCAACCCCTTGACAACATCGCCGTTGGCATTGTTAAGCTGCCGGACACCGAGCTGATCGAAGGCGACATCAACATCACCGGAAAGGCTTACACCTACGTCGCCACCTGGGGTAAGCAGTCTCTTAACGATGACAATTTAGGCATGGCGTTATTGTTTGAAAAATCGGATCGGCGCAAACAAACCACCGATGAGCACAACCATGTATCGGTCATGAACGTTGCCGGTGAAACGTTAAGCTATTACTTTTTAGCCGCATGGGAAGGCGAGAAAAATGCCATTAAAACCCGCGACGAACTGGTGGCGTATTTAGAACAAGAAGCCGAAAAGTTAACCATGCCGCTGCGCGAGACCATCAGCACGGCCCACAGCGAAGCACAAAAAACTTTCCCTGTGAGCGCCGCCGAGGCACTTGATTGGAGCAAACGCTTGGCCGACTCTGAGCTAAAGCGAAAAGCTATGGGCTATCATGTGGACGGCTGGGACGTTAACCGCCAGCGCCCACCTAAGTTTGAATACGACATAGTCGGAGTGTTGCCACTAGCCTACGACGAGTTAAACAAAGTGGCCCCGGCTAAAAAATACGCCGACGTTATGCCCGCGGTTACCGGCAGCTTTGTTAACAAGCAAGGCGAGATCGCCCGCTATAGCTTTGATAACTTTAACATCGATGCCATTGCACCGGGGCGCAACTTAATCCGTCTCTATCAACAGACCGGAGAGGAAAAATACAAAATGGCGGCCGACACTTTACGCCGGCAATTAGAGCAACAACCCAGAACCTCAGAAGGTGCATTTTGGCACAAACAAAAATACACCAGCCAACTGTGGCTAGACGGTGTGTATATGGGCATGCCGTTTCTGGCCCATTACGCCGAGCTGTTTGACCAAGGTGCAGGCATAGAGGATGTGGTTACCGAGTTTGTCTTAACGCGAAAGTACTTACGCGACCCCAACAGCGGCCTTTATTACCACGCTTGGGATGAACAAAAACAGCAGGACTGGGCCGACCCAGACACCGGGTTGTCGGGTTATTTTTGGGGCCGTGGCATGGGTTGGTTAGCCATGGCCGTGGTCGACGTGCTGGATTACATTCCCGCCGACAACACCCAACAACGCCAGCCATTGCTCGACATGATCAGCGAAATGGCCGCCGACTTAAAAAACCATCAAGACCCCAGCAGCGGTACCTGGTGGCAAATTTTGGATAAGCCAAACAAAACAGGCAACTACCTCGAGTCCAGCGGCAGCTCGATGTTCACCTATTTTTACGCCAAAGCGATTAACAATGGTTACCTCGGCGATGAGTATAAAGCGGTGGCGCAAAAAGCCTACGACGGTCTTATTCGTCAGTTTATTACCGTCGATAGCGATGACGAGGTTCACTTAAACAATATTTGCTACGTGGCCGGCTTAGGGTTTGGCCGCGATGGCAGCTACGACTACTACATGAGCGAGCCGGTCTACCAGAACGACCCTAAAGGCACCGGTGCCTTTATCTTAGCCGGCATCGAAATGCACAAGCTTCTGCAACCGTAAACGGGTATTACCATGAACATTATTGAAGAGCGCTTTGCCGTCCATCAAGACGACTTTAAGCACTATGACACAGACAAACTGCGCGAGCATTTTCTTATCGAAAAGATCTTTTCCGCAGACGAGGTGTTGTTTGTTTACACCCACTACGAACGCATTATGGTGGGCGGCGCCATGCCCGTTAAACAAGCCATAGCGCTTGAGCCCGTCGAGCAACAAAAGGCAAACTTTTTTCTGGAGCGGCGCGAGCTTGGCGCGATTAACGTGGGCGGCAAAGGCGCCGTGACGGTTGATGGCGAGCGTTTTGAGCTGGACAGCAAAGAGGCTTTGTACATCGGCCGTGGCGCTAAAGAGGTTATTTTCTCTAGCGACAACAGCGCCACACCGGCCAAGTTTTATCTCAACTCGGCGCCAGCGCACCACGGCTACCCCCATAAAAAAATAGGCATGAGCGACGCCAAGGTGCTGCAACTGGGCGCCCCCGAAACCTGCAACGAGCGCAACATTAACCAGCTGCTGATCAGCGATGTGGTGGACACTTGCCAACTGCAGATGGGGATGACCGAACTGCAACCGGGCAGCATCTGGAACACCATGCCGGTGCACACCCACAGCCGCCGCATGGAGGCCTACTTTTATTTTAATATCCCCGAGCAGCAAGCCGTTTGCCACTTTATGGGGCCGGCCGATCAAACCCGACACATTTGGGTTGGCAACGAGCAAGCCGTGGTATCGCCCCCTTGGTCTATGCACTCTGGGGTTGGCACGGCCAACTACACCTTTATTTGGGGTATGGCCGGTGAAAACCTTGATTATACCGACATGGATTTTCACACTCCCGACACACTGAAATAACAGCCCCCTGCCTGCTGGCACAAATCCGCCGGCAGGCACATCATTACAGAAGGTACTATTTATTATGTCTACCGAACTTTTTTCGCTAAGCGGCAAAGTCGCGCTGGTCACCGGCGCCACCCACGGTCTTGGCATGGCCATGGCCACCGGTTTGGGCAAGGCGGGCGCGACACTGGTTATTAATGGTCACTCCTCGCAAGAGAAAATCGATGCCGCCTTGGCCGAGTATCGTGCTGCCGGCATTACCGCTCACGGTTATTTGTTTGATGTGACCGATGAAACGCAAACCGCTGCCGCTGTGGCTAAAATCGAGGCCGAGGTGGGCCCCATTGATATTTTAGTCAACAACGCCGGTATTATCCGTCGCGTGCCCCTGCTAGAGATGGAGCTGTCGGAGTGGGAGAAAGTGATCAAAACCGATCTAACCGGCGTGTTCACCATGACCAAGCCTGTGGTGCAACGCATGGTCGAGCGCGGCCAGGGCGGCAAGGTCATTAATATTTGCTCGATGATGAGTGAGCTGGGCCGCAGCTCGGTAGGGGCTTACGCGGCGGCCAAAGGCGGACTTAAAATGCTCACCCGCAATATGGCCACCGAGTGGGCAAAATACAATGTGCAGGTTAATGGTATTGGCCCGGGTTACTTTGCCACCAGTCAAACGGCGCCCATTCGGGTCGACGGCAATCCGATGAATGAGTTTATTATCAGTCGCACACCGGCGGGCCGCTGGGGCGATCCTGATGACTTACAAGGCGCCAGTGTGTTTCTTGCCTCTAACGCCTCTAACTTTGTCACCGGACAAATTGTTTACGTGGACGGCGGTATCCTAGCAACCATTGGTCGCCCCGCTAACGAGCAGTAACAATTTACCTCGGGGCAACAGCGTTACTGGCTGTTGTCCCGGACTTTAACGCTTAAGCCACAGCTCGGCGGCGCGGTCGGCACGGTCAAACGCTTTAACCTCCAAGCCAGGAATCAGCATCCCCTCAAACTCACTTAACCTTTGTATCCAACGCTGATCTGCCAGCACCGCAGCGCGGTCAAAGCGCCTGATCAAGCCTAACAAAGACGGCATCCGCATCAGCTCGGCCAGTATCGCCCGTGGCTCGGGAAACTTAAACTCGATCACCTCGCACAACACAGTGCCGTGTTTAATGCCTGTGGACTTTTCTTTTAAATCATCTAAGCCCTGCTCCATTCGCTTTTTATTGAGTCGGCCACTGAGGCTAATCTGTAAGTGGTTATCAGGCATTTTTTCGACAACAAACATAAGGCCACCTTTATTATTTGGAACCGCGCACGACGGCAAGGACGCAGGAGATAGAGCAGCACATGGAGTCGCTGCCCAGAGGCAATTCTTAATGAGTAGAGGTGCCCTTAAGTACTCCGTTAACGTAGGTTGTTTGATCTAACTCGTCAACTATTACACACCCTTAGTACCGTCCCTGCTAGGATCACGCTAAGCCGCCTGAATCAGGCAGCCCCGCCAAGCGCAGTTGGGGCCACAGCTCACGCCACTTTTTTTGCTCGACCCGAGCCATAAAAATCTGTGAGTTACGACACTTGGGGTTTAAGGTGATTGTTTTTGCAAACAGCGGCGCCAAGCCAAACGGCGCAACAAACTGTAAACCAGCGGCACAGCGTCTTACGCCCACTGCGGTTTCTAGCTCAACCCAGTGGCTCAGGGCATCTTCGCTCGACAGGTACGGGCTGTCGCCATTGCGGCGGTGCATTCTCGCTTGATTTTTTACCGACCAGCGCGCCGGGAGTTTTTTATGCAGATACTCCTCGCAGGCCCGATCGCGGTTTGCACAGACATTGCTGGCGTCAAAGTAAACTAAATCGACATCATTTAAAGGAGTGTTGCGGCGGTAACCGTGCAGTTTATCCCAGACAAGATTACGCACAAACCCCGCCGCCAAACACCAATCGGGCAATGCCAACCGGGCGGCCGTTTGTAACAGCGCCTGCCGCTGGGCGTCGGTGTTTAACCACTGGCCCACTCGCTCACGGTAAACAGACTCAGCCACGCGCGCACCCTGATCAATACTGCACAGGAAACAAACGGGTGGGGTTTTCTAATTTAATAACGCGATAGTGCGCTGGCGGAAACTTAGCCGCAGGAGACGATTGCAAACTGCCATCGGCGTGCATCGCCTCAAGCCCCTCACTCAATCGGGCGATCAACTCTGGACGCTGATTTGTCACCACCGGAGAGCTCGACAGCGGGTAATAAATTAACAAGCCCGGCACTATGGCAAACTTATTGTGCTCGCCGGCGTACTTTTGCAGGATCGATTCGGTTTCATCCACTCCCAAAGGCAGATAATCGATCTCGCCCCTGTCCAGGGATTTAAGCAAATCGGCCAAGCCTTCGCCCCCTTTAACGGGTAACTCATTGCCTTCATAAACCCACATATCGGGCCAATAACGACCTTGACCGGCCATTTTTTTGCGTAGGTCTTTGGCGTTTTTTACCCGTGCAAACTCGGCCAGCCGATCGCGCCGCACCACGATATTGCGATAGCCTAATTTGCCACCGGCAATCGGCACCGGGATTAATGTCAGCTCCTCGGGGGGAAAGCTCAAGTACGAGGTGGTAACAATCTGAAAGCGCTCGCCTTTTGTCAGCAAGTGGCGCCAGTCCTCGCCCCGATAGGGTGCGTACGACACCGTTAACTGGTAAGGGCCATAGTGCGCCTCGGTACGCTTGAGCGCCTGCTCAATAACCTGCACCTCGCGTTCGCTGCGCCCAGGTGAGCTCCCGCCCACCCAAAGTACGTACTCGGGTACTTGGCTCGAGGTTTTACCCACCGGCTTTGCTTGCTCGGCGTATAAGCCGGCCGCCGCCAACAAACAAACACAGGCAAACCCGACCCCGCGCAGCAGTGTTTTAACTGTTATTACCATGTCCCACCTTTTATCCCAGTGTCGCCGCCATAGGTGGCAATCATAATAGCATAGCTATTGTACGGCTCGGCGTCAGTTAAGGCTTAATCAAAACAGCGGGTAATGCCCGCAGTACTAAAGGCCGGCAGCTTACCAGAGCCCGCTGGGGGCCAAACGTCACTGTTTTTTTATCCGTGCCACTTTAACCCTTTAAAAAAGTGTGTCGACCACCCTTAGCAACACCGGCTAGGGTGGTCTCGGCCACCGATTCATGCAACAGCGACGGTGGCATTTTATTAACATTCAAGGGATTTATCATGATAATAAAACACTCACCCCCTAAAGCTTTGTTAGGCGCCATACTGTGCACCGCCGCTTTACTGTGCAGTCACACCGCAAGCGCCGCTGCGGTCCGTATTCAGGCAGAGGATTATAGCGACTATTTTGACACCACGAGCGGTAATAATGGCGGCGCTTACCGCTCCGACGACGTCGATATCGAGATCACCAATGACGAGGGCGGCGGCTATAATGTCGGCTGGATCGAGCCCGGCGAATGGCTCAGCTACGCCAACTTAAACATCCCCAGCAGTGGCCGTTACGCTTTACGCATGCGCGTGGCCAGTGAAAATGGCGGTTCTGTGTCGGTCGATTTAAACGCCGGCTCCACCGTGTTGGCAGAACTTAACATCCCCGCCACCGGCGGCTTTCAAAGCTGGCAAACCATCGAGCGCGAGGTCGAGCTAAACGCTGGCAACCACCAACTGGGTGTCTACGCCAGCAGCGGCGGCTGGAACTTTAACTGGATCGAGCTAGAACCCTTGGCCATCACCTTTGAGGCGGAAGATTACACTAACGCCAGCGACAACACACCGGGCAACATCGGCGGTGCTTATCGCGACGGCGATGTGGATATCGAGCCCACCAGTGACGCAGGCGGTGGCTACAACGTCGGCTGGATTGAGCCGGGCGAGTGGCTTGCCTACGACGGGCTCGAGGTTAGCAGCGCTGGCAATTATGTGTTTGAGCTGCGCGTTGCCAGTGGCGATAACGGCGGTATCGCCTCGCTGGATTTAAACGGCGGCAGCCTTGCGTTGGGTGAGGTCAGTATCCCTAACACCGGCGGTTGGCAAACCTGGCAGACCGTTACCCTTGAGGCCTACCTGCCCCAAGGCAGTCACAGCCTTGGGGTTTATGCCAGCACCGGCGGCTGGAACTTTAACTGGGTAAAAGTCAAACCAAAACCCCAATCCACATCAAACCCAACGCCAAACCTGACCTGGAGCGATGAGTTTGACAACATCGACCTAAACACCTGGAACTTTGAAACCGGGGGTAACGGCTGGGGCAATAATGAGCTACAAGACTACACGAACGGCAACAACGCCTATATACAGTTTGACCCACAGGCGGGCAGCAACGTCTTAGTGATAGAGGCTCGACAAGAAACCGGCGGCAACTGCTGGTGGGGTGGCAATTGCGGTTACACATCCACCCGCATGAACACACAGCACAAAAAATCCTTTAAATACGGCCGTATGGAGGCGCGCATTAAGCTGCCTAAAACCCAAGGCATTTGGCCCGCCTTTTGGATGTTAGGGGATAACTTTAACACTCAGGGTTGGCCACAAGGGGGTGAGCTGGACATTATGGAGCATGTTGGCAACGACCACATTACCTGGGGTGCCCTGCATGGGCCGGGGTATTTTGGCGGCAACCCAATCACCGGGCAGTTAACTCACGCCACGCCTATCGATCAATCGTATAAAACCTATGCGGTCGAGTGGGACGCTAACGGGATTCGCTGGTTTGTCGACGATATCAACTTTCTTAGCCTAACCCGTGCCCAGATCGAGCAACACGGCCAGTGGGTTTACGATCAACCCTTTTGGTTTTTACTCAACGTCGCCGTTGGCGGCAACTGGCCTGGCGATCCGGACCACGCCAATTTTACCACCCAGCGCATGTACGTCGATTACGTTCGCGTGTACCAGTAAAAGCGCAAGTGGCCCGCAACAAGAGGGCCGCTTTACCCACAGTACTAGGTACCTTTAAGGTTATTTTGCCAGCTCAAAGATAAACCGGTTCTGCACGCCGTGCACCTCTTGCGCTACGCCGTCTTCGATTCGGGGTTTATATTTAACCCCTTCAGCCGCCTTGATAGCAGCACTATTAAAAATACGGATTGGGGCGCCATCAAGGGTAGCGGCCTGCAAAACGGTAACATCCCGTGTCGCGCCGGTGCGAGTAACCGTAAAAGCGACCACCACAGCCTCAAGTCCTTTTTGCAAAGCCATCCGCGGGTACTGAGGTGCAACTTTAACAAGGGGTAAATAATCACCCGCCGGCGACAGGTTTATGTCAACCGTGGTATCGATTGGTGTTATTTCAAACACAGCGCTAGTGGGGGTTTGGCTGGTAACTGTCATCTTGTCGGCAAAGGTGGGCAACGCCGGTGGCTCGGCTGGCGCATCGGGTCGCTCTAAAGCCGGCAGCTGAGTAACAATTTCCACCTTAGGCATCACCACATCGACTATGTTTACTGAAGCCTCCGGCGCAACAACAGTGTAATTGGCCTGAATTAAGGTAGCCATTAATAACAACAAGGTAAAAGTCGCTAACAGGCCCAAGGGGATTGCAGTAAAACGCATTGCTGTTGCAGTCGTCATAGTCCATTACCTCACCGATGATGCTTACACATCTTAACCTTGGTTGGTAAAGACACAACCGCCAAGTCCACTTAGCAATAACAAAGCGCGCCAGTGGCTGTGTTGGCTATACGCAGAGCGTTGCCGCCCATCACCACAAACCAGTAAAAGCCTGCTCTAGCTCGGGGCAAATCCGCTCGCGTTTAAACTCGTTAACATCAAGCATGGGGCGATGCTTTACCTGATGGCCTGCAGTGGCGTAAACAATCGGCTTTAAAGTGTTTTTGCATTACCCAGTTGCAATGGGCTGCAATGTTTAAACGTTAATTTTGTGTTTACAGAAAATACTTGCCTACACTGTTAGGGCAACCCGGTATTGTTTGGAACTTGTCTGTACGTTAGCGCACAGAGCAAACTGCCGCAAAAAGGTATAACAAACCTTGTAAAGCTCAACTAACCTTATAAAAACCTCCTAGCTGAGCGACTCAATATGCCCCAGATCACCGACCTTA